>JAEEGF012047864.1_pt1 | contig 28016 bp, 21 predicted proteins | sample 9134171 | NCBI WGS metagenome assembly JAEEGF01 (sample SAMN16246542, study PRJNA631951) | gut metagenome | biome: gut microbiome; feature: rumen; material: AP-attached | host: Bos | place: Iran: Karaj | collected 2018-10 | reverse complement strand
AGGGCCTGTCGCAGAACATATTTGCCGGCGAGTACCACTCGGCCTTCAAGGGCAGGGGTATGACCTTCAGCGAGGTGCGCGAGTACCAGTATGGTGACGACGTGCGCGACATCGACTGGAACGTCACCGCCCGATACAACCGCCCCTATGTGAAGGTCTATGAGGAAGAACGCGAACTCACGGTGATGCTGCTGGTTGATGTGTCGGGGAGCAAGGACTTTGGTGCCGTGGGTGTTGCCAAGCGCGAGATGATGGCCGAAATCGGTGCCACCATCGCCTTCTCGGCCATTGAGAACAACGACAAGGTGGGCGTTATCTTCTTCAGCGACAAGGTAGAGAAATTCATCCCGCCCAAAAAGGGGCGCAAACACATCCTGCTCGTCATTCGCGAGCTGCTGGATTTCCAGCCGCAGGGCACCGGCACCGACATCAACATGGTGCTGGAATACATGACCGGCGCATTGAAGAAACGCTGCACCACCTTCCTGGTGAGTGATTTCATCGACGAGCACGACTACAGCAAGTCGCTCTCTATTGCCAACCACAAGCATGATGTGATTGCCGTTCAAGTCTATGACAAACGTGAGGCGCAACTGCCCAATGTGGGACTCATGCGCGTGCGTGATGCCGAGCGCGGCACCATGCGCTGGGTGAACACTGGCAGCAAGCGCGTGCGTGACGCCTACAGCCGCTGGTGGTACAACCAGCAACAGGCCGTGAACGGCACGTTGCAGCGCTGCAATGTGGACATGGCAAGCGTGGCGACCGATGAAGACTATGTGACCGCCCTGATGGGCTTATTCAAGAATCGAGGAGTTAAGAGTTAGGAGTTATTTCAGAATGTCACAACATGTGAGACATATCGTGATGACCGCTGTCGTGCTGGTGGCGACAATGACCACGGCATGGGGCGGTAACGTCACATTCAAGGCAAAGCTCGACAGTGCAACGCTACTCATGGGCAAGACCACGGCCCTGCATCTGGAAATCACCCAGGACAAGGATGCCCGGGGATTCTTCCCCAATGAACAGGCCGATACCCTCAGCGCCATGGTCGAAATTGCCGATCGCACCAAGGCCGACACGACCGACCTGGGCAACAACCGCATTCAAATCAACCGAGACCTCATCCTGCAGAGCTTTGACTCGGGCATGTGGGTCATCAAACCCATCCCCTATGTGGTGAATGGTGACACGGCCTATTGCAACCAATTGTCGCTCAAAGTGCTACCGGTTGATGTGAGCAAAATGCAGGACATTCACGACATCAAGCCTGTAGAAAAGGTTCCCTTCAACCTCCTGGATTGGCTCCCCGACTACTGGTGGTTGTGGCTGCTCGTGCTGCTCCTGTTGGGTGCCGGCATTTGGGCCTACCGCAAGTACTACAAGAAGGGCATCAACCCATTGAAGGCCGTAAAGAAACGTCTGCCGCCCTACGAGGAAGCAATGATCAACCTGCAGCGGCTCAAGGAAGCCCAACTGTGGCAGCGAGGCCAAGAGAAAGAGTATTTTACCGGTCTGACCGACATTCTGCGCGTCTATATCGACCGTCGCTTCCACATCAATGCTGTGGAAATGACCTCGTCACAGATCATCGACACCCTCAAGAAAAACGAGGAGACCAAGGCGGTGAACGAGCAGTTGGAGATGATTCTCGAAATTGCCGACATCGTGAAGTTTGCCAATGCCCGACCGCTGGCCGACGACAACGAAGTGGCCTTCCAGCGCGCTATCAACTTTGTTGAAGCAACGCGACCTGTTGAACAACCCGACAATAAAGAGGAGGTGAAGAAATGATCAATCTTGCTCATCCAGGCTGGTTGTGGCTGTTGCCGGTGCTGATGATTCCGCTCATCGCATGGTACATCTATAGCCAAGACAAGAACGAGCCCGAAATGAACGTGTCCTCAACACGCGCGTTCGACGGCATGGGTACGAGTTGGAAAGTGTGGCTGAAACACCTGTCGTTTGCGCTCAAGTTGGGCGCATTGGCTTGTCTCATCATCATTTTGTGCCGCCCGCAGACCAAGGACTCGTGGTCTACCAGCGATGTGGAAGGCACCGACATCGTCATCGCACTCGACGTGTCAACCAGTATGCTTGCCAAGGACTTCTCTCCCAACCGCTTCGAGAGCGCCAAGAAAGTCGCCACCCAGTTCGTCAGCGGCCGTGACCACGACAACATCGGTCTGGTGCTGTTCGCTGGCGAGAGTTTTACCCAAGTGCCTATGACAATGGATAACGCCACTCTGGTCAACGCCATCGGACAGACCGAAATCGGTGCCCTTGAGGACGGTACAGCCATCGGTGACGGCATCGCCACGGCAATCAACCGCATTCGCGACGGCAAGGCCAAGAGCAAGAGCATCATCCTGCTCACCGACGGCAGCAATAACACTGGCGTCGTGGCACCCAACACCGCAGCCGACATCGCGCGCAAGTTCGGCATCAAGATTTACACCATCGGCGTGGGCAGCAACGGCACTGCCGAATATCCTGTCGCCATCGACTATGCCGGCAATATCCAGTACCAGCGTATGCCTGTCGTCATTGATGAGACAACCTTGAAGAATATTGCTGCCACCACCGGCGGCAAGTATTTCCGCGCCACTTCGGGCAGCGTGCTCAATAGCATTTTCAAGGAAATCGATCAGATGGAGAAGACTCACATGGACGTGCAACGCTTTACCCACACCGAGGACCACTACGAGCCATGGGCACTGCTCCTGTTGGGACTGTTACTGCTGAGTCTGCTGATGGATTATACGGTATTGAGACACATTCCTTGAGTTTTAGCCATTGGCTGACAACTAGAAACTAGGGACTAGAAACCACAAACTAAATATGATCAATTTCGCTCATCCGCAATATTTCTACCTGCTGCTCCTGCTGCCTGCCCTGGTGCTGCTGTTCCTGTGGAACCGGCGCGACCGCAGCAAGCGATTGGATCGTTACGGCAAACGCTCATCCATCGACCCGCTGATGCCCGAGGTATCACGCTACAAGCCATGGATCAGGCTTGTGCTGGAACTGCTGCTGCTCACTATGGTCATCGTTGTGCTTGCGCGTCCGCGTGCCGGCTCGAGCAAGACCACTACCAACGTACATGGCATCGAGGTCATGGTTGCCGTCGATGTGTCCAACTCGATGAACGCATCAAGCACCGACAACCCTCAAGACGTGAGCCGCCTGCAGCGCGCCAAAATGATTCTGCAGAAGCTCATTGACCGCCTCGACAACAACAAGGTCGGGCTGATTGTGTTTGCAGGCAATGCCTATATGCAGATGCCCATGACCAGTGACGCGGCATCGGCCAAGTTGTTCCTCAATGGCATCAGTACCAACATGGCGCCCACTCAGGGAACGGCCATCGGTGCTGCCATCAATCTGGGACTGAACGGCTTCTCGCAAAGCAAGAAATCTCAAAAAGCGATGATTATCATCACCGATGGTGAGAACTTTGAGGACGATGCTGTCGAAGCTGCCAAGAACGCCGCCAAGATGGGCGTGCAGGTAGATGTCATCGGCGTGGGTTCCACAACAGGTGCGCCAATTCCCATTCAGGGTGGTTACCTCACTGATGACAGCGGACAACCCGTAACCACCTATCTCAACGAGAAGATGGCCCAGCAGATTGCCGAAGCCGGCAAGGGTGTCTATATCTCGGGCACCGCCAGCGATGCAGTTTCCACATTGCAAGAAACGCTCGACAAACTGGCCAAGAGCGACCTGGCTACGGTGTCCTACACACAGCACGACGAGCAGTTCCCCGTCTTTGCAGTGATTGCAATGCTCCTGCTGCTGGCACTGCTCCTGCTGCTCGAGCGCAAGAATCCGTGGCTCAAGCGATATAATTTCTTTACTAAGGATAAGGAGAATCCATCAATCTTGACACGAAAAGATGAAACTCAGGAAAATCAATAAAACGATACTGTCTTTAGCTCTGACATTAGGCATGGCATTGTCCATGGCAGTGCCTGCCGCGGCACAGGCCAAAGCCCCCAAAATGACAAAGAAGGAGCGTATTGCCCTGCGCAACGGCAACAAGTTATATGAGAAAAAGCGCTATGCCGAAGCCGAGGTAGAGTACCGCAAGGCTTTGCAAGCCAATCCTGCCAGCGAAAAAGCACAATTCAACTTGGCAACCGCACTCATGCGTCAGGGCAGTGTCACCGCCCAACAGGACGATGACAAGAACCCGATGAAGCAGGCCGAGGGCATCTTGACCAACCTAGCCAAGGGCGCTCAGGACAAGCTGTTGCAAGGCAAGGCATGCTATGACTTGGGCAATATCGCCTATGGCCGCCAGGACTATGGCAAAGCTGTCGAGTTCTACAAGCACGCCCTGCGCTGCAACCCCGATGATGACCAGGCACGCGACAACTTGCGACTGGCCCAGCTCAAGAAACAGCAGCAAGACAAAAACAAGGATCAGAACAAAGACCAAAACAAGGATAACAAAGACCAGAATAAAGATCAGAACAAGGACCAGAACAAGGACCAAAATAAGGACCAGAACAAAGATCAAGACCAAAATAAAGATCAGAACAAGCAGAACCAGGATCAGCAAAACCAAGACCAACAGAAACAACAGCAACAGCAGGGCGGCATGAGCCAGCAGAACGCCGAGCAGGTGCTCAAGGCCATGCAGGACCGCGAACGCGCCACCCAGCAACGCATCAACGCCCAGCAGGCTCAACAGCAGCGCCACGAGCGCCAGCGCACCAACAAGAAGTGGTAACTTAGGCTTTAGGCATCAGGTTTTTAGGAATCATTCAATGAAACGAATCATCAACATAGCAATTCTTATCTTGGCTACCATGGTGGCACAAGCAGCCTCGTTCACTGTCGAGGCCCCGCGCCAGGTGGTCGAGGGCAATAAGTTCAACGTCACCTTCGTGCTCAAGAACGGCGAGGGTGGCAACTTCACTCCCCCCGAGGTGAGCGGTGCCAAGCTCATCTATGGTCCTAGTGTGTCTCACAGTTACAGTTCGTCGTGGGTCAACGGCAAGTCATCCCATAGCTCGACCGAAGAGTATACCATGATTTACAAGGCCACTTCAACCGGCAAGTGCCACATTGGTTCAGCATCCATCGTGGTTGACGGCAAACGCCTTGCTACCAATGCGCTGACCATCGAGATACTGCCGTCGGGCAGCCACCCCAGGCAGCAGACGCAGACCACACCGGGCGCCCCAACCCCTTACAGTGACCCGATGACACAAAGCGCCGATAAAGCGGTGGGCAGCAATGACCTGTTCGTGCGCATCGAGATGTCAAAACCGCGCGTCTATGAGCAACAGGCAGTGGTGTGCACCATCAAGCTGTACACCAAGTACCAGATTTCACAGTTCATGCCCACCATCCAGCCGTCGTTCGATGGTTTCCTCATTGAGGAAATACCTGTCCAGCCGAGCCTGAACAAGGTGGAAACGCTCAACGGCGAGCGTTACATGACGGCCATTCTCAAGAAGTGTATCCTGTACCCGCAACAGAGCGGCAAACTCACCATCACTTCGGGCAGCTATGACGTGAGCGTGGTGCAGTTCGACACATTCAAGAGCATCTTTGGCTCAATCTCCAAACCTGTGGAAAAAGACCTCAAGGTGCAGAGCAACACGGCAACCGTCAACATCCTGCCGTTGCCTGAGCCCAAACCTGCTTCGTTCACCGGTGCTGTGGGCAAGTTTGATGTCACATCAGACCTGCAACCTGCCACTGGCTTCAAGACCTACAGCGCAGCTACCTACCGCTACATCATCAGCGGTGTGGGCAACATCAAGTACATCAAGGCCCCCGAAGTCAAGTTCCCTGACCAATTCGATGTTTATGATCCCAAGACCGATGCTCAGGTCAATGATGCGGCAGGAGATATGCGAGGCAAGGTCATCATCAGCTACTCATTCATCCCCCAATATGCCGGCGAGTTCGACATTCCCGCTGGAGAATTCTGCTACTTCGACCCCGATGCGGGCAAGTATGAGACCATCACCGTCCCCGCACGACACCTCACGGTTGCTAAGGGAGAGGGCCAGCCCAGCAACCACTACCGCATGAAGAATATGGACATCCGTCCCATCAAGAGCGGTGACCTGGGGTTGAAGAAGTCTCATGGCTACATCCTCGACAGCAGGACCTACTGGCTGTGGTTCCTGCTACCACTGCTCGCACTGGCAGGACTGCTGATTTACTACCGCAAACAGCTCAAGGAACGTGCCGATGTGCGTCGCATGCGAGCAAAACGAGCAAGCAAGGTGGCACAACGCCGCCTCAAGGCCGCACGTGCATTTGCTGCCCGCGGGGACAGGAACGGCTTCTATGCCGAGCTGTTGAACGCCATGTGGGGATATATGAGCGACAAGTTGTCAATTCCCGTCAGCGAGCTGAGCAAGGACAACATCAATGCCGAACTGGAACAATTTGGCGTCAATGAGCAACTGAGGAAAGAGGCGATTGACCTGATTGACAAGTGCGAATTCGCGCAGTATGCCCCCGAACTGGCACAGGGTGACTTGAATGCCGTGCTCGATGAGGCCGCCGGCGTCATCGACCAGCTAGAGAACGTAAAACGCAAAAAAAACGTGCAGTCATGAAACAAGCTGTCATTACCATCGTACTAATCATGCTGGCAATACCCATGCTGGCAGGTAACGCCAATATAGACCGGGCCAACCAAGCTTACAAACAGGAGCTCTACAACGAAGCGCTGAAACTCTACCTTCAAGAGGCCGAACAGACCGGCGTATCGTCGGCACTTTATTGCAACATCGGCGACACCTACTACCGCCTCAAGGACAACGTGCACGCCGTGCTCTACTATGAACGGGCGTTGGTGCTCGATCCCTCAAACAGCGATGCGCGCTTCAACCTCGACTTTGTGCGCGGCAAGATGCAGCTGCCCGACGATGCCGGGGACTCGTGGTTCAGCAACTGGGTGGACCAGACCGTCAGCCGCTTGTCGAGCAACACTTGGGCCGTCATTGCCATTATTACCTTCCTGCTCTTTCTGGCAGGACTCGCTGCCTATCTGTTCATGGACAATGTGCTGATGCGCAAAGTGGGTTTCTTTGGCGGAGCCTTACTGCTGGTAGCCAGCCTATTGGCCAACGCTGCGGCGTTCCACGTCCATGACAAGGCAACAAGCGGCAACGCTGCCATCATCATGCCCGAATCAGTCACATTAGGCACTGCACCTCGCGCGCCTCGCGACAAGAAGGAAGAAGCCTTTGAACTGCGCCAGGGTACCCGCGTCGAGATCGTTGACTCCATCGCCGACAAAGCCAACGGCAAGTGGCTGCAAGTTTCCACAGCCGGCGGCCACAAGGCATGGCTCAACGCCAAAGACGTGGAAGTGATTTAAAAACCAGAAACTAAGGGCTAGAAACCAAAATGCTCGAATACCTCAACGACATCGACACGACCGCTTTGCTGGCCATCAACGGCTGGCACAGCACGTTTCAAGATGTCTTTTGGTGGGCGGTCTCGGCAAAATGGGCATCTGTGTTGATGGTGCTGGCACTGTTTTGGGTGCTTTTGCACCAAAACCGACGCCACTCGTTGCTGGTGCTGGCGATGGTGATTCTAGCCATCATCCTCGCCGACCAGATTTCGTCAGGTATCATTAAGCAACTGACCGAACGCTTGCGGCCTACCCGCGAACCCTCGCTCGACAACCTGTTGCACATCGTCAACGATTATCGGGGTGGCATGTACGGCTTTGTTTCCAGTCATGCCTCTAACTCCTTCGCCGCAGCAACTTTATTGTCACTTGTCATGCGTTCCAGGATAGTGACAGTGTCGCTGTTCTCATGGGCGCTGATGCAGTGTTACAGCCGTGTCTATCTGGGCGTGCATTATCCGGGTGATATCTTGGGAGGCATTGTTGTCGGTGTCTCAGTGGCAGGGCTCATCGGGCTGCTCATGCTCTGGATTGAGCGCAAATGGCATATACCCAAAGGATACTACACCCGCACCGACGCCATGACGATGGCATCCTCATTTGCCGTTACCGTCATTGCCCTCGTGACGGCATCTCTCATCCAAGTCTTGTAACAGCCGCGCGCATTAAATGAATTAAATCACGGTTAATAGTAAAGAGCCCGGTGAAATACCGAACTCTTTACTCTAATCAATAATGTTTAATCCGTCCAACTTTTTTGAGCCACTTCAACAATTGAAGGGAGTGCGGATGTCATCTTAATCTTTACCCTGCGAGAGCAGGGAACTCTACACTTGTTTACTTCCGGCCGACCTTAGAGGTCTTTTCGGGATTCAGCTCGCCAATGTCGAGCGGGTTGCTGTCGGGAGCCTGACTGTGCATGAGGTCTTCGATGGAATCGATGACGTTAACGATGAAGTCACCCAGTTTCTCGGTCTCGCAGACGATGTCCATGTAGAAGATACCAGCCTTGTAGGGATACTTGTGCTGGTTGACATTCTCAATATTCTCGGTGCGGCAAGCGTTGCGGAAGTTGTTGATTTCGCGCTCCTTGTCATAGTTGCGCATGAGATCTTCGGGCGTGACGTTGTCAATGTCGATGAGCACGGTGAGCATGTTGGTCATTGCCTCGCTCACGAGTTTGAGCATCTCGTCGATGTTCTTGTAGTTGTACTCGTTAAAGTGAGCATCGGCCTCCTCCTTGCGCACGAGCGCCTTGGCAACGTTGTTGCAGCTGTCGGCGATGCTCTCCAGTTCGCTGATGATGCTCAGCAGGCTCGACACACGCTTCTTGGCCTTGCTACTGAGCTTACCGTCAAGCACCTTGTTCAGATAGCTGCCAATCTCAAATTCCATGCGGTCACTGATGTCCTCATACTTCTCTACTCGCGAGAAGAGCTTATTGAACTCTGGAGTGCCCGTCTTGGTATGCACGAGTTCCTTTACCATACCCAGCATGCGCTCGACGCGCTCGGCGAACACAACGATTTCACGCTCGGCCTGGGCGATGTTCAACTCGCTGGCGCTCATGAGACCACCCTGGATATACTTCAACTGGAATTCCTCGTCCTGTTTCTTGCTCTTGATAATCACATTGAGCAACTTCACATAGAGCTTGGTGAACCATATCATGATCAACAGGTTGCACAGCTTGAAAATGGTGTGGAACATCGTCATGCCAATCGACATGGCCACCTGTTCCCGCATCAACGAGCCCTCATCAACGCTGGCACCGCCTTTCACACTATTATATAATGCCAATGGATCGCCCAATCCAAACACGTCCTTGACCAACCATGTCACCATCGACACAAACGGGTGGAAGATAATCAACACCCACACAGCGCCAAACAGATTGAACAGGGCATGGCCCAGGGCGGCCTTCTTGGCCTCGGTATTACCGCCCAACGATGCCAACAATGGTGTGATGCTGGTTCCGATGCTGGCACCCAACACCATCGCACAGGCGATGTCAAACGAAATCCATCCCTTGGCCGCCATAATCAGCACAATGGCAAAGGTCGCTGCACTCGACTGGATGACCATGGTCACAATCCATCCCACCAGCGTAAAGAACAGGATGGACAAGAAGCCCATCGATGTGTACTGCTGCAATGACGCAAAAATCTCGGGCGACTTGGAAAGGTCAGGCACGTTGGCGCTAATGGCATCCAAACCCATGAAAAGGAACACAAAACCGATGAGCAACTCACCAATGTTCTTGTAGTTGTTCTTCTTCATGAACAGCATGGGAACAGCAAAGGCCAATAAGGGCAGCAGGAATGCCGACAACTTGACCTTGAAGCCGAAGATGGCGATGATCCACTCGGTGAATGTTGTACCCAATGCGGCACCAAAGCTCACTGCCAATGACTGTTCCAGCGGCATCAAGCCGGCATTGACAAAGCTCACTACCATCGACACCGAGGCCGACGAACTCTGAATCAAAGCAGTGATAATAACACCTGTAACGATCGCAAGGAAACGGTTCTTGGTCATCCATGCAAGGATTGAACGCAAGCGCTTACCAGCGGTCTTTTGCAAACCCTCACTCATGATTTTCATTCCGTAAAGGAACAAACACACGGCACCCAGCAGGGCTAGCAAGTCAATTAAAGAGTAATCCATGAAGCTGCTATTATATCGTTGATAAGTTCATTTTTCGGTCACAAAATTATAATAAATCCTGCATATATCCTAACACCAATGCCATGAATTTCAAGATTTAGAACCAATGCGTCGATAAACACCCAAGGATTCTCAACAATCTTGTGGCTAAATAAAAAATAAAACATCTCCCGAAAACGGCTCTTTCAGAATAAAATCATTACCTTTGTGGGCACTATGACGATTAAAGAGGCTCAAGAGCGTGTGGACGCTTGGATCAGGCAATATGGGGTTCGCTACTTCAGCGAACTCACCAATATGGCGGTGCTCACCGAGGAAGTGGGCGAGGTGGCGCGTGTCATCGCACGGCGCTACGGCGACCAGTCGAGCAAACCGGGCGACGACCTGGACCTGGCCGACGAGTTGGCCGACGTGCTCTGGGTGGTTATGTGCCTTGCCAACCAGACGGGCATCGACCTGGACGAGGCGCTGGAGCGCAACTTTGCCAAGAAAACCTCGCGCGACAAGAATCGCCATATCAACAACGAGAAACTTACTAACCAATAAAAACTTACAATTATGAGCAACCACGAACACGAACATTGCGGATGCGGATGCGAGCATCACGATCATGACCACAAGCCCATGGACAAGTACATGACCGCCGTCAACCAAAGTACCGTCACCATCGACGATGCTGCAGTTACTGCCGCCGTACAGGAAATCATCGACAAGCACGCTGCTGAGAACAACACCCCCGAGGTGCAGCAGTTCCTGCTGAACTGCGTGGACCTGACCACACTGGCCACCGAGGACAGCGAGCGCAGCGTCGCCAAGTTTGTGCAGAAGGTCAATGACTTTGACAACAACTATCCTCAATACAAGAACGTTGCCGCCATCTGCGTTTACAGCAACTTCGCAGCTGTGGTGCGCGGCACCCTCGAAGTGAGCGGTGTTGACGTGGCTGTGTGCAGCGCCTGCTTCCCCTCGAGTCAAGCACACATCGAGACCAAGATCGCTGAGACCGCCCTTGCCGTTGCCGACGGTGCCGACGAGGTGGACATCGTGTTGAACGTGGGTTACTTCAAGGACGAAGCCTACGAGGAACTGTGTGACGAAATCGCCGAGATCAAGCACGTCGTGGGTGACCGTCCCTTGAAGGTCATCCTCGAGACAGGATACCTGAAGACGGCCGAAGCCATCCGCCGCGCCAGCATCCTGTCAATGTACTCGGGCTGCGACTTCATCAAAACCTCGACAGGCAAAATCTATCCCGGCGCTTCGCTCGATGCTGCCTACGTCATGTGCCAGTGCATCAAGGAATACTTTATCCAACATGGCCGCATGGTGGGCTTCAAAGCATCGGGCGGCATCCGCACGACCGAGGACGCCGTGAAGTACTACACCATCGTCAAGGAAGTCCTGGGCGAGAAGTGGCTGAACAACCAGTACTTCCGCATCGGTGCCTCGAGCCTGGCCAACGCCCTGTTCCAGTCCTTCTCCGGCACCGAAGAGAAACCCTTCTAAAAACAACTGAAACAATAAACAGGAGATAAAAGGGAAACAATAAATACGATAAGTACAAATATCTGTTGATCAGAAGTTTGTCTTTGTTGTATTTATTGTTTTCCTTTTTATTTTGGGTCAAACTCGTGTGCCCACAAGCGAGTGAAAAACTCCTTAACAGGGATACACTCAATATCACCTATGCGACGTGGTATAATATCCAGCGAAACAATTACACGGTGGCTATTAGGGTGTTCTTCTCCAAATGCTTTGAGTCCCTTGAGATGCCTGTTGAGCACTTCTTCCACCGACTTGATTTCAATAGCCACTCTTGCGTCACCTATCACAATGTCAACCTCAATACCAGTATAAGTGCGCCAGTAGGACAGTTTTTCTTCCTGATGGGTGTAACTCATATAGGCGATGAGTTCTTGCACCACCAGGTGCTCAAAGGCATGACCATATTGGGGTGTGCCTCTTACCAGTTCACCCCTGTGTAGCAAGTGATTAACAACCCCAACGTCAAAGTAATAAAATCTTGGAGCCTGAATCAAGCGGCGCTGTACTACACGGGTATAGGCAGGAATGCGATAGCCTATCAAAGTGTCCTCCAAGATGTCAAAATAGCTACTCACTGTAGTTGCACTTACTCCGCATTCCTGAGCAATATTATTGTTGTTGATCATCTCACCATCGCAGATTGCAGCAACTTCAAGAAAACGCTGAAATGCTGTGAGGTTACGAACCAACGATTCTTCCTTGATCTCCTCTTTGAGATACACATCAATATAAGCCGCTAACCGGCGAATGGGGTTCTTAGCAAGGTAATGCGACGGTATCATGCCATAGTTCACAGCACGGTCAATATCCAGGTCGGGCAGTTCAGCACTCACAAAGGGGAAAAAATAAACGGGAAAAGCCCTACCTCCAAGGGTGTTTGTTCCTTTGCGCTTAAGTTTTCTGGCACTCGAAGCGCACAAGATAAAACGAAGATTCTTCTCCGAGATAAGCCGATGCACCTCGTTGAGCAATTCGGGTACCTCGGGAATCTCGTCAATGATTGCCAAGGTGCCTTCGGGCTTATCTTTTAGCATCTCATACAATAACCCTGGACGTTTAGCCAACCTGTTCCTTACTTCGGTGTCAAGCAGGTCTATATAGATGTCGTTTGGAAATTGTTTCCGCAATGCAGTACTTTTCCCCGTCTGTCGTGCGCCAAACAGGAAGATACTATCATCTAATTCGTTGTTAAACTGACAAATACGATTAATCATGCTCTATTATCATTAAAAGTTTTACTTGTGATTTTCATTGAAAATCCAAAGTTCTACTTGTGATGTTTAATGAAAATCGAGTGCAAATATAGCATAATTTTTAATATCACCAACAACTTATATAGAAAAAATAGGCAATGATATAGCAACCCAGCCCGAACCCTGCAGGCCTAATGCCATATAATCCATTATTAAACAGACACATTGCCATCTATCACATCAAATTATACTTGTGATTTTAAAGGGAAATCGAGTGTAGAAACAGCATTAATTCCTTAAAGAGAAAATGAATAATTAAAGAGAGTGTGTCATAATTCAAAAGCTACAATTGTAACCACCTTGCGGGAGGGAAATCATTCAAACTATAATTAAACCACTATGGACTTCAAGTCCATAGATTCATCCACGCATGAAAATGAAATTTTCATCTTCGCCTCTTGTAACCCATCCAGAAACATCATCTTGTACATCTTCGGTAACGAGGTTTATAGAAACTAAAAAAGACGCATTGAAATGCGTGGATTTAACCCCTAATTGGATATTGAGATTGACATTAATATAAATTTATAATTAATTTTAATTTGAAAATCACCTATGTGTTTGCATGATAATATTACCGAGTCACAATTATGACACAGTCATTTCTTAGATGTGCACTATTGGAAGCAAACCTAATTTCCATTGTTGCACAGATGATGGTAACAACACTATCACTGATGCGAAGTTACAAAAGTAAGTGCTGTGTTTCTTGAACTATTTTGAAATCCTCATCATATTTGATAAATTACATATTTGCAATAGCAATGATACAACCAATAGTGAGTAATATGAAAAGTACAAGCATGCAGCCTGCCTTTTGTTTTGCGTATTCATCTGGATTATACGTTGATTGTAGTGATTTATAATCATCACTACTTATCCATGCAGAATAGACATATGCTCGACTATCTTTTCCAAGTGTTTCCATTCTTTCTGCTTCTTTAAGAACTTGAGGATTATTCTTAAGCCAGCGATTGAACAAAATCTTAGAAGCTTCAAGATGTGCATTATCGTATTCTGCTTTAGTGTATTCTTCCAGACTTACTTTTTTACCATTAACGTAATAAAATGTTTTAGACATAACAATATTTATTCTCTTTAATTCTGCAAAACTTTTTGATTAAACTTTAAAATAATTGGGCTGGAAGTTGCCCAAACACAGTTATTTAGTTAATTCAGTGACATAAAAATTAGTCAAAACTACAAGGACAGGGCAAAATTACAACATATCATTGACAATATGAACCTTTTGTATCATTTTTCTTTCATTCCAATCGAAGCAGCCTGTACTCTTTAAATGATGAGCATATAAGAATAGCAACGTCATGATGGGATTAATTTGCAGGAAAATATTCATCTAACTATTGAACAACGATCTTGCATAACGAGTATATTAGTGAAATGAAGAATATCATACTTTTCCCAGACGAGCGTGAAGTTGTCCAAATGTACGTTCGTTCTACACACCTTGTGCGAATTAGCAGAACGAAATAGCACACATGAAAGTAAATGTGTAAGACAGTAATTATTCGCTAAACTTCATCACAGAATGAACAAACATCGAGCAAAATAGAATAAATAAAAAGAATCTACAGATTCTGATTAGTTTAAATCACAAGTGATTAATAATCAAAAAAAATCACTAACTTTGCAGCCAAAATATATCTGATATGAAATTAGAAAGAGTTGTCATAAAAAAGTTTTGGGGCAAATTCAATCTCGATTTGCGCCTCAATCCTGATGTGAATATTCTAACAGGAGCAAATGGAAGTGGAAAGACCACGATACTAGATATCATAGCATCACTACTATCTAATAATCGTGATACGTACATTAATCAATGTTATGATAGTGCTACTTTATATCTTTCTGAGAAAACAGAAATAAAATCAATTACTGAGAATGGAGAGAAGATTTTTTCATTCCAAATGAATGGCAAATCGAAAGATTATAGTGCCATAGATGATAATTTATCGATACAGGCCATTTCTACGTTTGATTCTCCTATGATGTCAGTTGAGATCATCAAAAAAATGAAAGAGAATCATAAATGGCTACGTTCAGAATTGGATTTAGATCTTAATGATTATATTAATAGTTATAATAAATTTAAGGCTTCCTTATTTGAACAAATGGCCGAAATGATGGATGGAGACAAGCCCGATCTTGATAAAATGCGAGGGCTGACAACCATTCTAAAAAAACTAAATGATACAGTCAACGATTTATTTGCACCTCAAAAGACATTTAATGATAAGGAAGGAGAAGTTTATTTTACGCTAAATGATAAAGAAAAAACCAAAATAACTCTCGAAAAGTTATCTTCAGGAGAGAAGCAATTACTGATATTGCTTTTTTCAACTGTAATAGAAAATTATACCGATTGCATAACTTTTTGGGATGAGCCAGAAGTATCATTACACATAGAATGGCAACGCAAACTGATACGTGTCATACGTGCATTAAATCCTAATATGCAACTTATTATTGCTACTCATTCACCTTCTATTCTTTTTGAGGGCTGGGAAAATAGAGTTTTGAATGTTGAAGATCTTCTTGAGAAATGAGCAAAGTAGAACTTAAATCTAAAGAAATAGAACTCTCTCGATATTTTATTAAAGGTGCGAAGAAGCCAGAACTTCTTGTTCTCGTTGAAGATGAGCATGACGTTCCTTTTTGGAAAAAGATGTTTGAATGCGTAAATGATAAATACTATCATATTCATATTCATTCTTTAAAATCAGCCCCATTACAAACAAATAAAGATGGACATACTTTGTATGGTACAGGAAAAAATAATCTTATGAATATTGATCCTGATACTTTGGGCAAGAGTAAGATGATTGCTGTTGATGCAGATTACGATATGATTATTGATGATTATCATTTATACACGAAGCGCTTACGCACTGGCAACTATATCGTGCACACTGATTATTATGCCATTGAAAACCATCTAATTAATAAGAATACCCTACAAGCTCTTGATATTTGGAAAAGGCTTGGTACCGAAAAGTTTCAACCTTCGTGGGAGGACATATTAACCTCTTTTAGAGATGCCGTATGTTACTCTATAAAATTATGTATTGCGTCTGATGTTCAAAGGATTCCTGAGTTGAAAACAGGTTGCTCGCTGTCTCCAAAATTGTCTATAGATACACTTCATTCAGAAGTTAAGAATCTTTCTTTTGATCCCCAAAAGTACGAAGAAGATAATTCCAATTGGAAAAAAACTATGGAGGCTAAATATTCAGATATAGGCAAAATCTGTTCCAAAGAATTAGCTGAAATAGATATGAAGATTTCTGATACAAGAATTTTGAATTATATTCAAGGACATACTCTCTATGACTACATTAAGATAGTTGTAAGTTTCTTCTTTCGTAAAGAATATAAAATGGTTGAAGAAAAATGTAAAATAGATCTTATACAGAAAGGTAATACAGCTGCTATAGGAAAAGCTATAGCCGAATTGAGATTAAATGTCGAAGGTATATCAAAAGATTGCATCCATGAGTCCATTTATAATGCTAATGCTTTGGATATGAAAGACCCAGGAATAATAAATATTCAGCGTCAGATTAAGTCATTTTATTTATTGCCATCTAAATCACATAAATGAATGCTGAAGCGTTTTCGATTTTATGTCTTTAGTATATAAGAATAAATTATTGTTCTGCAGGATGGCTGTACCTTTGTGGGCATGAAAGAGGGCATGAATCGGGAAATATTGAGAATTGCACTGCCAGCGATAGTCGCTAACATCACGGTTCCGTTGCTGGGACTGGTGGATACCGCCATTGCGGGACACCTTGGCAATAAGGTGTTCATCGGTGCTGTGGCAGTGGGTGCAATGATGTTTAACCTGGTGTACTGGAACTTCGGATTCCTGCGCATGAGCACATCGGGCATGACGGCACAGACGTGCGGCAGCGGCGACTTCAAGGAGAGCGCCAAACTGCTGGGCGAGTCAACCGCACTGGCAGTGCTCGTTTCGGCCATCATCATCGCGCTGCAATGGCCTATTCGCCTGCTGCTGTTGTGGATCATCGGCCCTTCGCCCGAAGTCACCTCACTGGCCATCACCTATTTCACCATCTGCATTTGGGGCGTTCCGCCCGTGCTGGTAATGATGGCATCTAAGGGGTGGCTGCTGGGCATGCAGGATTCCAAGAGTGCCATGTGGATTTCCATCATGACCAACATTTTTAACATCGGCGCCAGTCTGATCTGCGTCTATCTATTGAAAATGGGATTTGTGGGCATCGCCGTGGGCACCATGGCCGGCGAATGGCTAGGACTGCTGTATGCCGCCCTGACGGTGCAGCACAAATTCCCGCGCCTGAACGGTCTGTTGGACTGGCGCCGTGTGTGGCGCTTCAAGGGAGCCGGGCGCTACTTCAAGGTGAGCCGCGACATCTTTGTGCGCAGTTTCCTGCTGATGACCGTCAGCCTGGCTTTTGTTTCCATCGGAGCCCGTAGCGGTGACCTCATTCTCGCCGTCAATGCCCTGATTTTGCAACTGTTTACCCTCTACAGCCACTTCATGGACGGCATTGCCTTTGCCGGCGAAGCCGTCGTGGGCAAATACTACGGCATGGGCGACATGGGACGCATGAGGCGCTGCGTGCGACTGCTGTTCGGCTGGGGCCTGGCCGTTGCCGCGGTGTTCACGTTGATTTACTCGTTCCCGCGCATTGCCTTCTGGCTGCTGACCGACCAGCAGAGCGTCATCGAGGCCGCAATGGACTACCGCGTGTGGTGCGCGCTGATTCCTGCGGCAGGCATGGCAGCCTTTGTATGGGACGGCGTTTTCATCAGCCTGACAAAATCAGGCGGTATGCTCATCTCGGCCAGCATCGCATGGTCACTGTTTTTTGTCATCTACTGGCTCACACCAGGCGAGTGGGGCAATAACCGCTTGTGGATTGCCTACCTGAGTTTTCTCGCCCTGCGCGGCATAATCCAAACCATTCTTTACAACGGCTACCTCAGGAGTGGCCTGCTCAAGAACATGGCATAACACAAAGATGGCAGGCCGCAATCGGCCCGCCATCTCGTGATGATCAATTTCAACTTTTAACTGAAAGTCAATTTCCTCCTAACAGCTTGTCGATAATAGCTGTCACGTCGCCGATGCTCACATTGCCGTCCTGATTAGCGTCGGCACAGATGAGGCATCCATCACCCGGATTTCCCAACATGCAATCAATCAAGGCCGTCACGTCGCCGATGCTCACACTGCCGTCATGGTTCACATCGCCCGGTTCAAAGCCGTGACCATTCTGGAACAGGGTAACCTCTTCAATATTGCTCCACTCGCTCTCGGTGCCGTCAATATACAGGGCTTTCACCTTATAGATATAGGTACCCTCGGCCACAAGATTGTTCACCGTGTAGAATCGGTCAGTAATGCCTGTAATCAGACGATAGGTTTCGTCACCAGTCTCATTGGCGCGGAGCTTGGCGCCGGTGGTGATGTCGCCAGTATAGATAAATACGCTCTCGATTGCTACATAGTTAGCTCTTGCCTGTACACGCACACGATCACTCGCTGAGCAGTTCAGAACAACAGTAATCTCCTGGAAGCCGTCCTCATCGTTCGAGTTCAACGTGTAGTCACTGTAAGACGAGCCTGTAGAAATTCTCACTTGGCCCACACCATAGCTTGAGGGATAGTAAGACTTCACCCTAGCCACAACGGTCACCTTATTGTTGCCGGTCAAGTCAAGTATCGGGCTAACAAGAGCGCCATAGGTGGTGCTCCACCAACTGCTGCTGACTCCCGTGATGACATAGCCGTTGTTGACGTAGAGAATATTCTCGGCATTCCAGCCATTGGGCAAGTAATCGGTAGCCGTGGAAGCCACATTGGGCAAGGTGCCGCTATCGTTAACCACAGCATCAACATCAGTCAAGTCACAAACTCCGCCCTCAACAGGCACAGGACCATCGGGCTTGGTCATCACCTCGAGGGTGTAGCTTTCCACATTTTGCTCAGGCGTCTGGTCGGTCCAGTCGGCGCGGAACTCGGTCAGATTGATATGGGCACTGTCGGCGGGCAGCATCACGGGAGTGTAGCTCTCGATGAGGCCTTGTCCCTCCAGGTTAACGACTACATTCTCGGCACCGTCGCTGGTGAGGGTCAAGGTGGCATTGTAATGCTGTACAGCCGTCGGCGAGAAAGTCACTGTAACGTTCACACCATTGGCGGCATTGCCGCTACTGATAACAATGGGATTCACGGCAAACACGCCATTGGGGTCGTTGAGCGTGAGATTAATGTTACCAGTCAAGGCAAAGCCGTTAACAGTGAAGGTCTTGGTGATGCTGGAGTTCACCTTTGTGGCGCCACAGTTGAGGTTGTCGGTCGATACCTGGATTGTGGGATCGGTGATGGTGCCCTTCATGTACCAGAAGCTGGCTGTGCCGTCGCCATTGATGACCATCTCGGTCACGGGTTTGCCCAGATAGCCGGCATTGCCCGAGATGTTGCCGCTGGCGGTCATGTTGAGTTTAGCGGCAGGTGTCGAGCTGTCGGTAAACTCGGTTTTGCCATTTCGAGGCCAAGTGTCGCCGCTCTCGTTATTGGTCGACAAGGTGTTGTCGGCTGGCATGATGGTTACCAGCTGGATATTCTGGTTGTTGGGCGTATTGGCCTCCCAGCGGCTGGCGCTGAAGGTGATGTGGTGAATCAACAAACCCTGAGCAGGCAGGTACCTGTCCCATCCCTGTTGCCTGCGGTTCTCGATGATGAAATACTCGTTGCCATTGATGTCGCTCTGCAGGAACAAAGCCTTGTCGGTATCTTCATTCTTCTGGTTCCAGATGGGCAAGGTATAATAGGTTCCAGGACTGGGGATAACATAGTCAATCCAACCCATGAAGTTCTTCTCATAGGCCGAATAACCCACGGGAGTATAGGTATCGTTGGCGTAGCAGCCAGTGTCCATGATGTCCCAGTAGCCCATGCCATAGTGGCCGCCATAGTTCGTGTCATAGAAGTCGGGCAGACCCAAGCAGTGACCAAACTCGTGGCAGAATGTACCAATACCGTCGATGGTGCTGCCATTGTCGTTACTGCCATGCACCTCGTTAAACACGGCAAAGGTGTTCACATAGGGGCCGCTGCCGTTGGGACGGAAGGCACCGTTGCCGCCCAGACCATAGTAAGAGGCAGACTGGAGAGTCCAGTTACAAGGCCAAATAGCGCTAGGAACAGAGTAAGAAGCCTGAGCCTCGCCCACACCGGCATAGATGATGATGACCACATCGCAGAAGTTGTCGTTATTGGTGTCAAAGGGGCTGAACGACACACCGTCGGCAGCTGCCATCTGGCAAGCCTCGGTTACCATCGAGCCCAAGCCTTTGTCATTGCCACCCGAGTCATTGCCGCCATAGTATGATCGGTTCTGGCTCAACGTGTAGATACCGAAGACCTCAAAATCGGGGTCGTACTCCCCGTTTGATTGATCCCTGAAATACTGCTGAACACTCGTGTTGCCCGTCAGCATAGCTTGGATGATTTGCTCGCGGGTGTTCTTGAACTTCTTGTCCTGATACTCAACAAGGATGATGGGCACCTTGCGAGTGCCTTGGGCCGGCACCCCGGACTCGGCATTGCTGCCACCCACGCCAAAGATGGGCCTGTTCTGGATGGGTTTAAATTCCTTGTGAGGCATCGTCAAGTGGCTGCGCTGAGCCTCGATAAATACAGTCTCACTGGCTGTACGCTTGTTGATATCATGGGCGCGCACAGTGGTCAGCCCCGTCAGTGAGGAGTTGTAGTAGTAGTCACCATCGTCACCCAGGGCAACCATCAAGCCGTCGGTCGTGAGCAGGGCATGATTAAAAGCATTACCCACAGCCTGCACCGTTACAGTGGTGCCGTCACTTTGATTCAATGTGTGCCATCCGGGTTTAGCGGGCACTGCCACAGCTGCGATTGCACAAAACAACAGCAGCATCATAGTAATACAAACTTTTTTCATTTGAGTCTTGAATTTGGTTTTTGAATTTTGGTTATAACTAACAATTATTTAAGCCCCCAAATGTAGTAACTATTTTCAATTCGCACAATTATTATCTCCCAAATTCAATAAGGACTTACCGATTTCCATAACAAAAAAATAGAACTCATCCCACATCGGGCTCATGACTTGATTGGCTCCTGCAATTCTCTGTCAGCCAATGACAACAAAACAGGGCCACGCAATCGCGCAGCCCTGTCCGATACTCATGTACTGTGGCCGGTTTTATTTGCTCAGCAGAATGTCAATCAAAGACGTGACATCTGCAATAGAGACGTTAAAGTCACCATTCACATCGGCACAAATGGGGCAAACGAAAGAACTGTTGTCTAACAGATAGTCGATCAAAGACGTCACGTCTCTAATGCTCACACTGCCGTCATGGTTCACATCGCCAGGGTCAAAGCCGTGGCCGTTTTCAAACAAAGTCACTTCCTGCCTGTTGCTCCAAGCACTCTCGGTGCCATCGCTGTAAACAGCCTTCACCTTGTAAACAAAGGTACCCTCGGCCTCAAGGTTCTCAACAGTGTAGAACCTGTCGGTGATACCCGTGATGAGGCGGTAGGTGGCATCGCCGGTCTCAGTAGCCGTGAGCTGATTGAGCAGGGTCAAGTCGCCGGCATAGACAGTTACCTGTTTGATGCTGGCATAATTCTCAATAGACTTTAAGGTAATAGCATCGGCATTGGCACAATCCAAGACAACGGTATAGTCGGTCCAGGAACTGGTCAGCGCCAATTCTTGACTGCCAGCACTCGTCGAAACACTGATGGAGGCCGTATCATAGTAATAGGATGATGCCCTGACCACAACGGTCACCTTGTCATAACCTGTCAAATTATAGGTTGGAGTCTTTATAGTGCCCTCATAGGCAAGAAGCAGCGCATTGCTGTAAGCACCCAAATAGGACGTGGCCTTCCATCCGTCGGGCAGATAATCGCCATAGTTGCCCGAGATGTCAGCAAGGCCCTGCCCGTCTTCGGTGAGTGCATCGGGCACATTACTGAAGTCGGCAGTTTCCAGCAACTCGACTACCGGCTTGGGACCTACCTCAAGCGTATAGCTAGCCACGTTTTCGGCGGGAGTCTCGTCGGTCCAGTCGGCACGGAACTTCGTCAAGTTGATATAGGCACTGTCGGCGGGCAGCATCACAGGATTTGAAGTCAGCAACACACCACGGCCGGTCAAGTTCACAACAACATTCTGTGCACCAGGACTGCTCACTGTCACTGTAGCGTTATAGTCCTGGAGGGCCGCCGGATCAAAGGTAACAGTCGCATTCATGCCGTTGGCGGCATCGGTGGCACTGATAACTGTCGGCGAGATAGCGAATACACCATTAGCATCATTCAGTGTGAGGGTTACATCACCGGTCAATGCTCCACCAAATACTTTGAACGTGGCGGTACCCGTTGTGGAAAGCATCACGTCGCCCAGATCAATATCATTTTTTGTAACCGAGATTACTGGATTCGTGGCCGAGCCCTTCATGTACCAGAAACTGGCGGTTCCATCGGGGTTGATGACCATCTCGGTCACAGGCTTGCCAAGGAAACCGGCATTGCTCACGATGGCGCCGTTGGCTCTCATGTTGAGTATGGCTGCAGGCGTTGAATTGTTGGTAAACTCCGTCTTTCCGTTTTGGGGCCACAGGTCAGTGCTTTCATCATAATAAGACCAAGAGTTGTCGGCATTCATGAGGGACATCAACTGAATGTCCTCATTATTTGGAGTGTTACCCCACCAGCGGTCGGCATTATAGACGACATGGGTAATCATGATACCCTCGCCAGGGGCATAGCGGTCCCAACCCTGCTTCTTGCGGTTCTCCAGGATGAAAAACTCATTCTCATTCAAATTGCTCGTGATACACACCGCCTTGTCGGTGGTCTCTTGTTTCTGGTTGAACACAGGCAACGTGTAGTAGGTGCCGGGCACAGGTGTGATATACTCTAACCAACCCATGAACACTTTTTCATAGGCAGAATAGCCCGGTGGGGTGAAGCCGTCGTTGTTATAGCAACCCAGGCACATGATGTCCCAGTCACCCAGGCCGTAGTGGTCGCCGTTGCCCGTGTCATAGAAGTCGGGCAGGCCTAAGCAATGGCCAAACTCATGAGCAAAGGTTCCGATTCCGTCAACCGTGGTGCCGTTGTCGTCACTGCCATGCAGCTCATTGAACACTGCAAACGTGTTGACATAGGGGTCACCTGGATTGGGACTGAACGGGCCGTTGCCACCCATCCCATAATAGTAGGCTGAATTGAGGTCCCAGTTACAGGGCCAGATGGCTTCAGGGTGGTTCCATGAGGCCTGTGCCTCGCCTACACCGGCGTAAATGACGATCACCACATCACAGTAGCTGTCGTCGTTGGTATCATAGGGCTTGAACGACACGCCATCGGCCGCAGCCAGTTGGACGGCCTCGGTTACAAATGCTCCTAATGCCTTATCGTTGTTATTGCCCTGGTGACCGCCATAGTACTGACGGTTCCGGCTCAATGTGTAGATGCCATAAACATCAAAGTCAGGTTCATACATCCCATTGGACTGGTCACGGAAGTATTGGCCCACACTCTCGTTGCCGGTAAGCATGGCTTCGATGATGCCCTCGCGGGTGTTGTTGAACTTCTTGTCGGCAAATTCGACCAGGATGATGGGAATGCGACGCTTACCCATGGCGGGAACGTCCGAATCGGCATTGCTGCCGCCAACTCCCAATGTAGTGCCCCTGCGAGGCTTCTGCCACTGTTTGGCCTGCATCGTCAGGCTGCCGCGTTGGGCCTGGATAAATGCCGTCTCGGCAGCGGTGCGCTGGGTTGCCTCATGGGCGCGCACAGCGGTGAGGCCGGTCAGTGACGAGTTGTAATAGAAATCGCCGTCATCACCACGAGCCACCATCAAGCCATCCTGCGTGAGGAGTGCACTGTTAAATGCATTACCCACTGCCTGAATTTTAAGGGAGGTGCCGTCACTTTGGGTTACTGTTACCCAGCCTGGCTTTGCCGGCATTGCCATTGCGGCAAGCCCAAAGCAAAGCGCAGCACAAAGAATCATAAAAAATTTCTTCATAATCATATATACTTAAGAAGTTGGTTAAAAAGACTTCAAAACTGAATTCTGGTTCGTAAGTTGCAAAATTATATCAAATCAGCAACCTTACCAAATTTTTGCAAATTATCGCAAGGCCAAAAACCCGAAAATGAAAACAATTAACTACCTTTGCCGTCACTTTAATAACATGTATAATAATTTGAAAACTGTAAGAGAATGAAAATCAAATGTTTATTGGCCATTGCCGCTATCGCATTTCTATTTATACCTGTTCAAGCTCAAGACGAGATGGAAACCCGTCACGAGATTGGAATCACTTATGGAGCAGTGCCAAATTCAGTATGGCTTGATATTTATACCGACCTCATTGGTACCATATTTGGCGAAACCTATGATAATAACAGATACTATGGCCCTATCGGACTTGAATACTACTATCACACCAATCCCCTGATTGGCGTGGGTGCAGTTGCCGTGTTTACCACCAACAACGAGAACGCTTTTGAAAACAACATAAAGACTTCACATCACACCAAAACTTACTTTACCTTTATGCCGTCGGTGAAATTCAACTGGCTGCGCAAGAAACACTGGGGCATGTACTCCAAGTTGGCCGCAGGTGCCACATACACCCATTTCAACTTTGAAGACTGTGATGAAAACGGCAAGAAAACCGGTGAGAAGACGACAGCCACAGACCTGATGTTCAACTTCCAGGCATCACTCATTGGTGTTGAAGCCGGCAATCAGCATGTGCGCGGTTTTGCCGAGTTTGGTGTGGGTGAGCAAGGTATTGCTCTGGTCGGCTTGCGTTACAAGTTCTGATGTAAAAAAATATTCTCGATAAAAAGTAGTCCAGGACCACTCTTGGACTGCTTTTTTTGTATGGCTCAAGGATTTTCCCTAACTTTGCGCTATAATAACAATCTAATTCAAATACAAACATCATGATGAAACTGAATCTGATTACCTTTGCCTCGTCGCTTGCCAGCCGCGAGTCGATTTTTACCGACCATCACGAGCTGCTTGACGCCATCAACGAGAAATATGATGTGCGTTACATCTTCCCTGAGGAACTTGACGGCAAATGCCCTGAGGGCGCCACGATGGTGCTCGTGGGCAGCGGTGGTGTGGAAGAGATGGTCAAGGCCAGCATCGACCGCTTGCCGCCCTACGTCGTGCTCATTGCCGACGGCCTGAAAAATTCCCTCGCCGCCTCGCTTGAAATCCTGTCGTGGATGCGCATGAACGGCCGCCATGGCCGCGTGTTGCACGGCCCTACCGAGTTCATCATGCAGGGTATCCTTGATTATGCCATGGCCCACGATGCCATTGATTGGTTAAGTGACAAGCGCGTGGGTGTTATCGGCAAGCCGTCGGGATGGCTCATCGCCAGCAATGTGGACTATGCTACGGTTCATGAGCGCTGGGGCGTGGAGATGGTTGACATTCCACTTGACGAGGTTGTTAAGGGCTATGAGGCCGTCAGGGACGATGAGGTCCAGAAAATCACCGATAACTTCATCCACAATTCTTGTGATGTCAAGGAGCCTTCGCGTGAAGAGATCGTCAAGGCCATGCGCCTCTACCGCGCGTTAAGCGACATCGTGGACCGCTACCGCCTGAATGCCTTTACCCTGAACTGCTTTGACCTGATTCCTTTGACCCGTACCACGGGCTGTGTGGCCCTGGCTTTGTTTAACCAAGAGGACATCCCCGCCGGCTGCGAGGGCGATGAGCAGACCTTGCTCACCATGCTTGCAGTGGCAGCGGCCACGAGGCAATTCATCTTCATGGCCAACCCGTCCAAGATTTTGGACAACGCCGCCCACGAGATGGTGTTTGCCCACTGCACCATCGCACCATGGATGACCGACGACTACATCATCCGCAACCACTATGAGTCGCTGAGCGGTGTCGCCATCGAGGGCATTTTTGAACCAACTGACATGACCGTCGTCAAGTGCGGCGGCAGGGGCATGGAGCGGTTCTTCATCAGCAAGGCACAGTTGCTGGAGTGCACCTCCAATCCCAACATGTGCCGCACCCAGCTGCACCTGCAACTCGACGAGCCGTTGGACTACTTCCTGGAACGCAGCATCGGCAACCACCACGTCATCATCCGTGGCGACCGTGTTGCCCGCCTTGCTTCCCTCTTCCGAATGCTCGGAGCGTCTTCCACGACTTGACACCACCCGTTTCCCTAGGGATTTAAAGGGTCATTTTTCAACCTTCATTAATTTATGTATCTTTGAAGCCATGTTGAAGCTATTATTATCCTTAAGGTATATCCAGTGGCGCCGCAACTTCAGTTGGAGGAAATTCCTAGTGGTGCTATATCTCGTTGGTGTCATGCTGATGATGATTGTGGCCATGCTCTTTGTAAGTCGCGATTTGTTGGCCAATCAGTTGAGCGAGTTGCCGCTTGGCGCTCTGTCTGTTGCGCTGATATTGATGCTGGCCCTACCCGATTTCATTTTGAAGCTGATGTGGAACACCGATGCAGTGGTGATGGATGACTTCCTGCGCACCAAACCCATTTCATCCCGTGCGTGGAACCGATTCATAGCCATCGTGCTTGCGGCCGACCCTTGGAACTTGCTTATGCCGATGTTCATGGCTCTGATGGGCGCTTTTTTGCTTCCCGCCGGAGTGGCGGTTCTGGCCGTCGTGGCCACATTGGTGCAGACGCTGATGCTGTCATGGCTGGTGGCTGATATCCACAAGGCTCCTGACATCAATCACTCGCTGCCGTTGTGGGTCGGAGCGGTGGTTTATTACTTGGGCATGACGGGCTTGGGCATCTTCCTGGCTATGATGGCCGAGATGTTTCATTTGCCCGGTTCGCCGTTGACCGAACTTGTTCTGTTCATCGTGCTGGACATCGTGCTGACAGGGTTGCTCTACCTCTACTTCTGCCGCATGCGTGCTTACGACGAGCATGAGCAGCACGCCAACTCCGTTCGCTCGGTGGGCGACGTGACGCTCTTTTCTACCGAATACCTGAGCGTGTGGCGCAGCAAGCGCTTCCGCGTCCCGATGATCATGTTTATTATTGTGTTTCTTCTGCAGATGTTTACGATGCCTACCGATGGTCCATATCGTGTTTCAATCCCTCTGTACTTCCTATTAAGCTTGCCGTCAGTGTTCCTGGGACAATGGGTGTTCGGCATCGAGGGCAACTACTTCCACGGCTTATGGACCAAGCCTTATTCCATCGAGCACATGTTACTGAACAAATACAAGTTCTTCATCCTGCTCACGTTAGGCATGGCGGTATTGCTCATCCCTGTCATTTTCTTCAGGGGGCTGCGGCCCACGATGTTCTTGGCTCTGATCCTGTTCTTGGGTTGCGGCCAGAGTCTGTTGATGATGCCCACGTGCCTGTTCTCCACACGCTTAGACCTGTTCACATCCTCCTTCTTCAACTATCAGGGAGCGAATATGGGCGTGACCATATATTCGTTCATTCTGTTTATCCCGTTGTCTATTTATGTGTTTTGTACCCTCGCGTTGCCACCGCTGTGGGGTGACGCTGTGATGGCTGCCATCGGCCTTGCCGCACTGGCTGTTCACCGTCCCTGCATCCGCAAGTTGGCACAGAAGTGGAAGGACAATCGGTATGAAAATATGGAAAGGTATTTGAAATAATTTAGAGTTTAAATAATTAGAACAGATGGATATCAAGATAACAAACCTCAAGAAAGTGTATGATTGGGTCACGGTGCTAGACATCCCCGAACTGACGCTTGCCTCGGGCGAGCTGATTGGTCTGGTGGGGAATAACGGTGCAGGCAAGACCACGCTGATGCGTCTTATCCTCGATGTAATCGGTGCCAACTCAGGCTATGTGGAGAGCGACGGCCGTCGGGTGGATGAGGACGAATTGTGGAAGACCTATACAGGCTCTTTCATCGACGGCAATTTCCTCATCGACTTCTTCACGCCCGAGGAGTATTTCTCCTTCATCGGTCGCATCTACGGCATTGACAAGGACACGCTGGAGCAGCGCCTGAAACCCTTCGAACCGCTGATGCACGGCGAAATCATGGGCACAAGTAAATTCCT
>JAEEGF012272614.1_pt1 | contig 28017 bp, 13 predicted proteins | sample 9134171 | NCBI WGS metagenome assembly JAEEGF01 (sample SAMN16246542, study PRJNA631951) | gut metagenome | biome: gut microbiome; feature: rumen; material: AP-attached | host: Bos | place: Iran: Karaj | collected 2018-10 | reverse complement strand
AAGTCTACAGGAAGTATATCGCCCTGCTGAATAAGTACTGTGTCGCTGATATCAAGTATGGCAAGCTTGTTAGGATCTACACTTGCCGCACTTCCTGAAGTGTTTTCAGTTGTAACAGGGATAGCGGATTCTGCTGCAATTGCCGCAGCCGAAGTAATGGTTGCAAAAGCTGTGGCAGAAAAGTTTCTTGTTACTTCTATGCTTGTCTTATTCCTTGAAACAGACTGATCCTTAAATACTACTTCTCTTTTTCCCCTGTTTCCAAGGGCATATATCTTAATGTCTTTAAACTGATAATCATCGGCATTGGTATCCCCCATCCTGATGGTAAGACCTGTGAACCTGTCCACATCATTAAGCTGGAGTATGGCCTGCATGATATTACCCGGAGTGGTGCCTCTCTGATAAGCATAATCTTCCATAAGAGCCGGCCAGTATCCGTAAAGGTCTCTTGTGGCATCTCTTAAGGAAATCTCTGCTGTCTTAGCCTCATAACCGCTTACATTGGCATAAGTAAGCTGCATGTAAAGATCGCCGTTTGTTCCTGCAGAAGCTATATCATCTGTCTTAAATTCCACAAGGTAATAATCATTGTTATCTACAGGCACAAGGCCCTTTTTGTTATATGTACCAAGGGATAAGGAGTTGGTCTCATTTGAATAAAAACCTTCACCTGAAGAAATAGTTGCTACGTGGCTGTAGACAGGGTCACCCTCAAATACATACTTAAGCAGTGCTCCTTCAGTATAAGGAGTAACAGTTGTGGTTTTTTTATCGTAGATCGCCATACAGTTGATACTGATGTCGTCTTTATTGCTTAAGCTTTCTCTTGAAGTAATGGCACTTTTATTTTTTACGGTTTTTATTCCAAGCAGATCGTAAGTCTTGTTTGTGCCAAGGGTAATACTTACGGATTCAAGCTTAACAAGATCAGGGATGGAGCCTTCAAAGTAAATGGTATCACCCTGCTGTGCTATACCTACGACCTTACTGTCCTTAACTCTTGACTTTGCTAAATAAAGCACTGTATTTGTGATCACCGGAAGATTTAAAAAGCGATCGATACCATAAGTATCCTTATAGGTTAATGTAAGTGCGAAACCTTCAGCATAGTCAAAGGACTTAAGAGCGTGTACCGACTCTCCGTAAGGATAAGTAAGATACTCTAATCCTGCGCCGTATACATCCGCAAAGTCGATCCTTATACCGTAATCAGACTGAAGCTCATGGGTAGCATAAGAAACATCGCTAAAGTCTGTTTTAAGGTCTGCTTTTTGTGTCATGTGAAGATAATTGGCATTATCATCAGACCAGGTGCTGCTTATAGGATTGGTAAGCTCAGCAATAAGAGTACCTGTATAATCTATATACCAGGTGTTTGAATAGGTTCCTGCCATGCGAAGTCCCGCAAGGTCATCAACCTTATAAAGCTGCATACGAAGGCAGGTCCATTTCCCCTTTTTGCCAAGGAAAGCATCAAACTTTGTAATTTTTTTTATTGGGCTTTCAGTTATAAAATAGTACTGATCGACAGCGTTTTGTTTAAGTCCTGTTCCCGGGCCTACTTCATCCCATTCGTGCTGCATGCCGTAAGCATAATCGGAGCTGACTTCTCTAGCTATGCTTACGTCTGACGCAACCTGAGCTGCAAGCTTGTATCCGTTTGCAAGAGAATCCTCTCCCGGGAACAAAAACCTCTTGTAAGTATTTCCGTCCTCGGCTTCGTAAGAAAATTCAATAAACTCAATATCGCTGCCATCATTAAGACCGGTGGCGATCTCAAGTATATAGCCGTTGGTTACGGCCTTAGCCTGCGCTACGCTGACACCGTTATCCTTTAGCCCAAAGAGACCGTTATTGTACACAAATATTCCCGGAAGGCCTGCAAACGCTATAACAAACGCTGCCAAAAGACCTGTCGCTACGCGCCCTATGCTTTTTGCTATTCTTTTTATGTGATTACGATTTTTTTGTAAGGTCATAACGTCACCTGCCCTCCAAAACTTAAGCGATAAAGTTCAGTAACCCCGCGAATCCTGTTATCTCAAATACTTCCATTATGTTGTCGTTAACATTCTTTAATGAAAGCATTCCGCCCTTCTTATTCATCTTGATGTGGGTTTTTTTTAAGATACGAAGGCCCGCACTTGAGATATAAGAAAGGTCTGCCATATTAAGAACAAGATGATCAAATCTGTCGGAAGCTTCATCAAAGTATTCTTCGGCTTCAACAGAGGTCTGAGTATCAAGCTTTCCTGTAAGCAAAAGCTCGCCTTCTTCTCCTTTATTGATCAGTTTCATATCTAAGCTTGCTGCCATGATCATTCCTCCATGTTTCTCTTTTTCTTTCTGATAAGTGATACGATATCTGCAAGATCTTCAATAGTGATATCAGCAACCTCACCCGGCCCTGCGATCTCTGAAAGATCTGTGATATGTGTAACTTCTTTCTCTTTGCCCTTCTTATCCTTTTCAGGCTCAGTTTCATCTGCGCTGTCGTAAAGAAGACTCATAACGTCTATTGTGCTGCCATCATCAGACTCGTCTTCATCATCAGAGCTTTCATCCTCGTCATCATCAAACAGACTTGAAAAGTCGTATTCTTCGATCTCTTCTTCGTCAGCCTCATCGTCAATGTCGTACTCGTCTTCAAAGTCGATATCTTCGCCTTCTTCTGTCTCAGGGATCTCAGGCTCTTCTGCTTCAAAGATATCCAGCTCTTCTTTTGTAAGCTCAGGCTCTGTATCCATAGCCACGATCTCGTCATCCGGAATTGATTCTTCCTCATCGAAAAGATCGTCAAAGAGATCGTCCTCATCATCTGCCGCCTCAAAGGAAGCTTCAGGCTCATAAGACTCATAAGGCTCTTCATCAAGAAGTTCATCTCGCTCAGGCTCTTTGTAAGTTTCCGCCCTTTCAGCAGGTGCCTTGTCTGCTGTTTCACTTCTTAGCATACCGCTTTCTGAAAGCTCGCTTACTACTTCCTTAACAAGCTTTTCGCGAAGCTCTGACATTATAGCGTCGTAATCTACAGCAGGGGCAGGCGCCTGAACCACCTGGACTATAGGAGTTACAGGAGTTACAGGAGCTGCAGGTGCCGGCTGAGGCGCTGCGCTCGGAGTTGCCTCCATATAGATCGCAGCTTTTTCTGCCCTTCTCTTTGCGATAAGAGCATCAAGATCGTCGTCAGACATCATAAAGTCATCATCAGACTCGTCAAGCGTAATCTTGGAAGTATCTGCCTTCTTGGCTTCTTTTGCCTCTTTTGCTTTGTTTTCAAAAGCAATCGCTTCCTCGGAATCCGCCGAGATCTCTTCAAACTTGATCCTGCTCTTCTTTTCTGCTTGAGCCTCTTCAAAGTCAATAACATTGTCTGCCTTATTTGACTTAAGATTGCGGTTATGCGCATCGCGGCTGTCTGCCACAAAGCTTTCCCATGCAGCCTCTCCCTCGGTACCTGTATAGTACCTGCTTTCAAAGTCTCTATCCTGGAACATGTCTACCATATTCTTTGGAACTTCAACCCTGAATGTTGAACGGCTGCTCGAGCTCATTACCGTAAATGCCTGACCACGAGGAGCCTGTATTATCTGTTCCTGCTCTGTTTCATTAATACCGCCGGCCTTTTCGTAAAGCTTGACAAGGTCGTGCATATCATTTGGCGCCAGTGCAAAGATAAAGCTGTACTGGCAGGCGTTGATGATAGCGGTAGACTTTCTTGCGATCTCCTCGCTTCCTACAAAGTCCTTGATATTTTGGGTAATAACTATCTGCATACCGTTATACTTACGGATACGCTTTGCAAGCTGGAACATGAAATCAAGTGCAACAGGGAATTTGGAATCAATAAAGACGTGGGCCTCATCGATAACAACCACTACTTTACGGTGAAGACCGTACTTTGAGTTGTAATCCCTGTTTTTGATTATCTCATTATCAATGTACTTAAGAACAAGGAGCATCTGCGCATTTGCTATGGTTGTATTTCTGTTTGAAAGCATTGCCTGGAAGTTAAATACCGTAAAGTTCTCATCTGTGGTGATGGTAGACGGTCCGTTCCAGATGTTTGCATTTCGTCCGCCGGTTGAAAACTTTGCTATATAGTTTACAAGGAGACGAAGCATGGAGCGTATATACTCGTTGTCCGTTCTTTCAAATTCTTCAAGAACCGAATCGTAAAGATCGTCAAATATCGGGTAATCCTCAGGGCGAAGCTTTGAAAGATCCGTCTCAGGCGTGATACCCTTGTTTGTATAAAGTCTTTCGGTTAAGTTGTTAAGGTACTCAAGAGCATCTTTATCGATATCGGGAAGTATCTGCCTGTAAAACTCTTCAAGGAACTGAAGATGAGTTGAAAAGCTTCCCGATGCATCGCCTTCCTCGTCATCATCAAGAGCTGTGATGATATTGAAAGGATTAAGTCTTCCAAACTGTGCATTTGCAACGTTTATAACCTTACCATGAAGGTTGGCTGCAAGCTCTGAATACTCATTTTCAGGGTCGAGGATAAATATCTTTGCATCCTCTGAAGCAAGGTTTGAAAGAATACTCTTTGTTGCGTAAGATTTACCTGAACCTGACTTACCGATGATAACCATGTTGGAGTTAACTCTTTCAGAATCTCTTCTGAAGAAATCGATAAATACAGGTACTCCGCCGCTGCTTCCAAGTTTGAATCCGCCCTCATCCGATATATGAGCGTAGATCCAAGGATACCCGGCTGCAAGTGAGTTACTTGGTATTCCTCGTCCGTCCTTACCGTTAGGATCGTAGGAACTGATCTGAGAGGCTATAAAAGCATTCATCTGATCAAAGAACATATCATTGATCTTAAAATTGCCCTCATTCCAGGTTCTCTTAACTGTCTTTTTAAGTCCCGATATCTCAGGAACCATTGTCTTTAATTCGCTAAGAGCTTTTGTGATCTTAGTGGTCTGAACATCGTAGGCTGTAATGTAGATATTACATTCAAGGAGCTCTTCTCCTTCTCCCTGAAGGGTAGCAAGAAGATTGCCAAGGGTATTGATATGAGTTTCAAGCTCGATCCTCTTAGAATCAACACCTGTTGCATTGTACTGTCCACGGAGCTCCTGAAGGGATCTGTCTATGCTTCTTATGGCTTTTCCTCTGTCCATAGGAGCGCATTTTATAACAACCTTTGTAGCAGGAAGTGATAAAACCCCTGCAAGCCAGGCGTCATCTACCCAGGAAGGATAGCCTACAACCTTAAAGTTGTGTGTAACGATGTCGTTAATCTCTACTGTTCTGTATTTAACCTGAACTTTCTGAGGCATAGCCCATTTTACGTAGTCTTCAGGTTTGTACTTATCGATATCTCTTTCGTTAAAATCAAGTGTATTCGTGTATTTTAAAAATACCGCAAGTTCTTTGGTATTAAGTCTTTTTGCCGTAAGCTCCCCTCTTGTAAGAGAGTCGATGGCTGCCTTTGTCTGAAGCTCAAGCTGCTTTTTATCTCCTTCAAAGAGAACGATATAGTAAAACGGCGACAATACCTGGTTTGTGGTGCAAAGCCCCTTAAGCTCTGCTATCCTGTCATTTTCAATGTCTACTCTTGCCTTAAGCTCATCTTCGCTCATCATACCGCTTTCGTATGATTTTCTGATCTCTAAAAGCTTAGCTTCTTCCTTGGCAAGGTATTTATCATAAATGATAGGACGCTCGATCTTTACGATATTTGCAGAGTACCCAAGATGAATACTTCTAAGTACACGTCCAACACCCGACTCAATGGAGTTATTTCTTCTGTGTTTACTAAAGAATCTGAACTCCACAGGATCTATCTCAATAACGGCACCGTAATACTTGCCGTTATATTCGATAAAATCGTCCTTGATGCCGGTAAATGCTATTATGTTTTCCATAAAGGAAGATACGGTATTGTCGGCTTTTTTCTTAAGATTATCTCTTTTAGCCTGCTGCTTTGCTTCTTTTTTTGCCGCGCTTCTGTTGGCTCTTGCAAGCCATACCGCATTCTTTTCTTCCTCTGTGGCAGTCTTGCTCTTTAATATCTCATTTTCAAGCTTGATGATCTCTTTTAAAGACATCTCGCCTTCTTTGCCGGTATCACCTGTCTGTTTGGTTTCATTAAAAAGCTTTTTCTTCTTTTCTGCCTTTTTGTCTGCTTTCTCCTCTGTTTCTTCCGACTTTTCCCTTTCTTCGTTTTCCTTCTCAAACTCGTCAAGGACCTTTTCCTTAACTGTTCCGTTTTCAATGTTAAGAAGGGTTTCATCGTCATACATCTTCTCATAATAGCGGTTATAACCCACATGCTTTAACATGTTTAAAATGAGGATGTAGTTTGGCTCTGTGTCAAGTCTTAAAAGAAGCATGGCACTTACCATAAAGATAACGATGCAAAAAACAATTTTAAAAGGCAATGAGGATACTATCACGAGTATCAGCATTGCTACAGCAATGCCGCCAATAAGTACATCCCAAAGAGAGACTCCTTTAAATAATTCAATTTGAACTTTAGTCTTACCGGGTATTAATCTCATATATATATCCTCTTAACTTAACATTCGTTCTATTTTTTGTCGCCGGAATCTCCGCCGCCGGAATCTCCGCTGCCTCCGCTGCCTCCGCTGCCTCCGCTGCCGCCTGCAGCGTCACGGTTGCTTTCAGGAAGAGGTTTCATGGTTTCGGAAGCTACGCTGCCTCCACCGCCTCCTGCAGCTCCGCCTCCGCCTGCACCGCCTTGACCTCCTGCAGCTCCGCCTCCTGCTGCGCCGCCTTGACCTCCTGCAGCTGCAGAGTTTCCGCCTCCGCCGCCAAATGCCCACTTACCAACTGAGTAAGCACCTTTAGCAATACTAAGCGGAGCAGAAAGAACTGCACCTCCGACTGAAGTAGCATCGCTGTTGATAGACTGCATACCTGCACTGTTTGCAAGAATACCTGTGATAACGCCGCTTGCCTTCTGTGATACCATATATCCGCCGATAATAAGCAGGGTTTTTGCAAGAAGGTTTGATATCGGCTCTTCAAAAAGTACGAGCTTTGGATTAAGCACTATAGGTATAAATATCAACATTACTCTCATGGCTATTATCGTTCCGAGTACACCAAAAGTCTGAACGATAAATGCTATAGCCCACTGCTTTCTCTTCTCACCGTCGTCCCATGGCTCGGTGGCAAAGATAAGAGGAGAGATAACGTATAAGAGCAGCATCATAAAGATTCGTGAAATACATCCAAATATGATAACTGCTAAATTCCAGATAAGTATTACGACAACGAGGCCGACAAGAAGGTAATTGTAGGAGTCAAATGCAAATGAGAAGTCAGACTTAACTGTACTGAAATCGTAAATATCTTTATCTCCAAAATAATACGGCCCTCTTATGGCATCGGTAAGTTCCGGTGCTTTATTGAAAAGACTGTTTTTTGCAGCACCGAAAGTACCGATAAGAAATACATATCTTTCAAGTGGCACACCGTCGCTTACCTTTATGGTATAGGTTCGTTCATACTTGCTTAAAGGTTTAAGGTTGGTATTTGTCCTAAGGGCATCCATAGCAGCCTGTATAGAGTCCGAAACTTCCTCATAGTAAACATCCATCTTAAGGTCCCTGTTAAGGTTTGAGGACCTTGCTATGTTCTGCAAGACTGACTGCCAGGTATCAACTATCTCCCCTTTACTGTTCTTTGTTTCATAGTAATAATCAAAAACCCCCTGTTTACAGAGATAATTCAGATCGTTCCTTATGTCGTTAAAACAGCTGTTAACGTTATATGTACTTGCGTAGGTATCACTCAGAGAATAGTTGCCTATGGTATTAAGTATCCTTCCCATGGCAGCGTACTGCTCGTCGTTAAATACGATAGGTTCATTTTTCTGGTCAAGCACTTCCGCATAATCAAAAACATAAGATATCTGCTGGATCATAATGTTTGAAAAGCTAAGCACCGCAACCATGATAAAGTTCATGCTGACAATAAGGAAAAGACTCTTTCCGAGGCTTCCAAGGATTCCTCCAAGAGATCTCTGGTCTTTATCTCTTCCGTCAAACATCTTCTTTGCTACCGCCATCATGCCCAGGGTAAAGGCAAGCACGATGCCTATCATCGCAATGCCCCAATAGACGTTATTTACGGTATGATTCTCAAAAAATACATTTATAAGGAATGTATGCTTGCCATCGTACTGGACCTTCCCCTGCCCGGAGAAAACCTTGTACATGCTGTCAATGTATCCAACCACTTTGCAAAGACCGCAAACAAGGTAATACATCCACTTATATATGGTATTTTCAAGTATTGTTTCCATTGCGCTGCCAATGGCATCTGAAATCGCATCCCCGATATCACTCAAAAAACCCATATACTTGCTCCTTTAACATTGTTGCCCTGCTATCTTACTTTAAGATGCTTTCTCTTATATAAAACATATCCGACTACTGCTGCAATGACTGCAATAAGTAATGCTCCAAAGATCCATCCGTTACGATCAAGGTAGATCATTATGGTAAAGGGGTACTCTGTTACATTTCCCGCAGGGTCTGTAACGGTAGCCACATACTTGCCGCTTTGTGTAAAGGTATAGGTAAGGATCATGCTGACAGGCTCTCCGTCTTTGGTAACACTGAGCGTGTCATCTTCTCCTTTACCGGTTAAGGTAACGGGACCTCTTGCCCTGCCCTGCTCGTCGGTTCCTACAAGGGTAAGGGTAGGAGGGGTCACATCTACCGTAAGTACAAGAGAATACATAAGTCCTGCGGAAGAAAGATCGTAATCTATCCTATACTCTCCTTCTTCAGACATATCCACAAAACCTCGGCTGTAAGCGATCTCTTCACCGTTTCTTGTGGCGTTATATATTCTGAATCCGCTTGGCACAGTGTAGTTTAGTATCTTGTTTGAGGCAGATCCGGTTATGACAAATGAAAACAGCTGTGTAACATTAGTCTCGGTAACAGCCTCTACCGTATATCCACCGATATCGGTAATCTCACCGCCTGTAAACTCAGATACATATCCATCCCGGTACAGGTTGCACTGCATACCCTCAGGTATATAAACAGTAACCTTTTCCCTGGTTATCATACCGTCCGCTACAGTGGCATATATATCACCAAGCTCTGTATGATATCCGTAAAGTCCTTGCTCGGTATCATAATAGCCGGTATCGGAAAGTTTTACTATGGTCTCCCTGTTTGCTTCCGCCTGTTCGCTTTCGCTTGATATAAGTTCTCCCGTAAAAGGGTCTACCCTGCCAAAAAGTGAATCATCTCCCGAGGCACTGACCTTTTTCGGGACACAAATAATAAATGCAAGCACTGTAAGTGCCACAAAATACGGTATGATATTTGATTTTATTTTTCCGGTAAACTTGTCTTTATGCAGGTTCATCCTCATCTTCTCCCAGTATCGTTTCGTTACGCTCTGCAAGGTCATAATAAACTTCATCTGCACGGAACATGTTGCTTCTAAGATCTCCAAGCTCCATCTGACCCATCTGATAATATTTGCAAAGGTAACTTGGGGTATATTTTGTCATAAGCGGGTAATTACCAAAGGTTACGATAATGGCATTACCTGTTGATTCCTTGTTGTTAAGCTTTTGCAGCTCTGAAGGGTAGATAAGCGGTCTTACCTGAGTCTGGTTTGAAACGCTGAACTCTCCTTCCTTTGAACCGGTACTTGAAGAAGTGCTGCTTGTTCGTACCGTCATATTTCCGCAAAGTTCTGAGAACTCTTTACATGTACCGATATCATTTGAACCGATGAACATCTTCATACCGCAGTTACTCTTTACGATATCCGCAACTTTTTCTCCGTATACATTGTTAAGCTGGGAGTAACTCTGTACTACCATGTTAAACCAGATCTTACGGGAACGGCCTACTGTGATCATCTTATCGAATTTTTCGATCTTTGGCATATTACCAAACTCATCAAGGATAAAGTATACGTTTCTTGGAAGAGAAAGGTCTTCTCTTGCACTTGCGACTTTGATAAGTGCCTTATACATACAAAGGATGAATACGGCTGCAAGACCATGTCTTGTATCCTTCTCATCAGGTATCTTCATAAACAGTGCTGTAGGTTTTTCGGCAAACTCTTCTGCATTGATATCCGTAGCTGAAGTAAGTCCGCAAAGACCACGGTCATTAAACATGTTCAGCTTATCAAAGGTAATTGACATGTAGGATGAAAGGGTCGCATCCGCAGCCGAAAGAACCTGTCTTGAAAGGGTAACCGCCTGAGAAAGCGGGTTCCTTCCTTCAAAGTATTTCTTAAGAGCCTCAAACTCATTTTCAGAGTTTGTAAGTGCTTTATTAAGGTTAAAGAAATTAAATTTATCTTTAGTCATGCCAAGCTCAGGATCTGCGCTATCTTCAAGCATAGCAAGACATGTAGCCATGATTATGGATCTTGCACCTTTTTCCCAGAGAGGGTCTTTCTCGTTTTCGATAGGACAGATAACGGAAATAAGGTCGTTAAGATCTTCGTACATCTCGTCGTAGATCTTCTGCTTTGTAACAGATACATCATCCTGGCAGTGAGATACATCGGCATATGCGATTCCGTTATATTCTACCCAGGGCTCTCCTTCCGGAGCGTCGCCGTCGATACGCTTAAGGTCCGGGTATTTATCCATTGAGTCTCTGTGAAGCCTTATGCCGTTGCCTGCATTAAGGTAATCCTGGTACATATCGTAAATGCCGCCAAGTGGGTTCCAGCGGCTTGAAGTATAGGTATCACGAAGGTCAAGTAAAAGTACGTTATATCCTCTTTCCTTAAGGAATTTGGAATGAAGTGAAAAAAGCTCTCCTTTAGGGTCTGTCATGATCATACTGCTTCCTGCTGCAGTTGCGCCAAGAAGCTGGATCATAGGGTTGATAAAGGTGGTAGTTTTACCTGAACCGGTAGCACCGATTACAAGAGAATGGGCTCCCGGAAGGAAGTTTATGCTCATCTTGCCTTTTTTATCTACTATGGCTCTTACAGGGATACCGTCTTTCTTTACTGATGAAAGCTGCTCGTAAGTGTAGCCCGGGAAGTACTTGTCTCTTTCCTTGTCTGTAAGGAATCGGCTGTTTTCAAGAGCCCCTTCCTGCCTTGCATCAAGTCCCTTCTTTTCACGCATTCCCCTTGAGCTCATTGCCGAAAAATGAGTCACAAAGTAGATAAGTGCAAGAACTCCTATACCTGCCAGGCCCTGTATCCACGTAATGGGATCTTTAAGTGCAGACCAGTAAATGACAAATGGTTTTCCCGCCAAAACGTCATTAAGGTTTAACGTGGTAAGTCTTACGATAAAACCAACCGTACCTGCTCCAAAGATGATAAGCAGCGCGTAAACCACAAGCCAGCCGATCTTTATGTTTTTCCATTTCATAACAATACCCCCTTAGGGTGAGCATCAGTATTTTACATTGCTTACAGAGTAATTACCATCATTCGAGTAACGATATACCGTAAAATCCGCTTTACCTTTGTCTGCCTCTATAGCATAATTAAAGCTGCTACCGTCATAGAATCTTAAGATAGATCTGAATTTTTCTCCCAAACTATTATCAGCCTCAAGTTTAAGATCTGCGGCAGGTGTATATGTCGAATATTTGTAATCAAGGAATGTTTCCACGCTCTTAAGCCTATAGCCCAATAACATTTTTGCATTTTTATGGTTTTCTATAATACTGTCTCTAAAGAAGTCATACTGTCCGCAAGCAAAAAGGCCATAATTTATGATACTGCCACCCCGATATACAACGACATAGCCCAGATATCCACGTGTCATAAGGGTTCCCTTTGGTGCTCCCGCATAAACTCTGCCGCCTGAGCGAACGATCATGGTTCCGCCGTTTCTAATTACTATTCTGCAGCCGTTTCCGGAAGATTCAAAAGGCATCACGATGCCCCCATCTTCAACCAGCATCGTACCGCCCTTAAGTTCTATGGCACCGTTTACAAACAGAGCACCTTTTTTAACTACAAGCACTGCACCTTCAGGCACGGTAAGTGTAGCATCTTCCGTAATTACTACGTTGCTGTCCACAATAAGTATCTGATCCGGATCTATGGTAAAGTCATTGTTAAGACAGCTGTAGGTTATTTCTGTTCCGCGGTAAATGCGGAACCTTGTACCCGGCCATCCGCCTCCCGAACCGTCTCCATAAAACTCACCGGCTCTGCCAAAGATAACGGTATCGTTTCCGGAAGTGTTATAAAACATCTGGAATTCGCCGCTCTTCATTGAGCCGCCGCCTTTTGAGGCAAGCTGATCTTTGTCAATAACACTGATCTTGTCATTATCCCAGTCACGTTTTATATCAAAGCCCGTATAATTAAGCCTTGCCTGAGAGGAGTTGCCATTATACAAAGTTATTTTGTATTTTCTACAGTTTCTGTTATCACCATCGGAGCCCACATATGAAAAATAGGGGCTGCTAAGTCTTGTTCTTGTGTAAAAAGACTCGGCGCTGCCGCTCATATAAGGATAATCACTTACCTTCGATGAACTCCAGTGTGTCTTGTCCCTTCCGCTGCTGCCATTCGAAAACCAGGTACTGCCGTCTGCATCATACATAATGAAGCCATAATAAGAATCAGTATTATCGGTTGGGAGAGTATGGACCTTATCCCATCTCCAAACCGTCATAGTCCCGTATTTAGGAGTTCCTCCTGCAGCAAAAACTTTTTTTATCTGAGATCCGTCGCCCTTAAACGGGCCTGCGATGCAAAGACTTAATATTATTATCAGGGATGTAAGCACCCTTGTTATATTCGATTTTAAAAAGCTTTTCTTTTTTTCATTTATCATATACAACACCTATATTTAAGGAGACTCATATTGAAAAAGAGTTTCTTTCCTGAAACTCCCCCAATATGCCTTTATGAATGTACCTGCAAAGGGAGACTTTTCGTCTCCCTTTGCAAAGACAAACATGCTCTTTTACTAGTTGCCTGTATTGCCTGTAGCCCACTGAGTAAGAGGCTGGATAGAAAGTCTTAAAACAAGCATAAGCACGAAGATAAGAACAAAACCGATGATAGCGTTCTTAAGATGTGTTTTAGCTTTCTCTCTGTCCTGAGGCTCTTCTGCTCTTGCAAACTTAACACCAAGGAATACGCAGTAAACTGTACCAAGGGCTCCAACGATAGCGATAGCCGGTGAAAGTAAGCTGTTGATAAGCTTTACGATAGGCGAAGCCACGTTGTTAAAGTCAGGTGCATTTCCTGCTGACTGAGTGCTGTTTGCAGCTGCCATAGCAGATACAGGAAGCATCATAACTGCGTTTGCTGCCATGATACCAAGTACTCGAGCTTTCTTAAGTAAATCCTTCATAGTGATTCCTCCTTATTTTTAGGGAAATATAGATGTATATATAATACCTCTGATAGTCCAACAAATGTCCAACAATTTCAAGGCTTTTTACATATTTTATCTACATTTCGCCAAGAATACGATCAATATATGCCTCCGTGGTGCTTGCCCACGAATATGCACTCATATACTCTCCGCGATAAGAATCTATCGCATTTTTTTTACCGGCAAAAAGCTGATATAAATCACAGCTGAATCTTTCCGGACAGGCTCTCATCTGTCCCTTTGACAGCTCCACTATATCGCTTATGCCGTACTCCAAAAGAGTCTGCCTTAAAGACCTTATGATAACGTCAAGCTGTTTTTGCATAGAGCGGTCATAGGCCCGGTCTTCCCAAAGAGCCGAGAAGATAAACCCTCTTGCCATGTTTCCGCCCTGACGGTCTATAAGGAAAGCTAAAAGTTCCTTTGATTTTGACCTTGAAAAATTAACAACTTTGCCGTCTACAAATACATTAAATTCACCAAAAGTCTGGACCAGAACCTTTCCCGCAGCATTTTTCTGCTTTGTCAGTATCACATGATCAAACTCCTTGTAAAGATCCTCTTTACTGCAGGGTTTTAATAAATAACCTGATGCATGAAGTTTAAGCGCCTCATAAGCGAACTTGTCGCTATCGGCTAAAAATATAACAGAAATATCAGGGTACAGTTCCTTTACTCTTTTACCAAGATCAAGGCTTTCAGATGGATTTTTGCCCATATCAATAAGCACAACGTCTGCAGCGGACTCGGTAAGCCAGACAATGGCATCTGCCCCGTCATTAAACTTTTGTACATCCGCCTGCTCGCTTAAAGCCGCAAAAGCCTCGCAGCACACGCACGCTTCATTATCAAGACTATGTTCATCTTCGTCAATGCATATGACTGTCAGTCCCATAAATACTCCTATTGATACTTCTCATGCCTTAGGTCTACTTTGCAAGTGAGGCAGGTTTTTCAGCCTGTTTTTTAGGCTGTGCCACTAAAGCTTCTTTAAGCTTTTTGCTTTGTTCTTTGATCTGCGTTTTCGCCTGATTAAGATCAAACTTTTTGATGTCGTTCTGGTACACCTTTATTGTTTTTGTGTTTTCAACGTACTTACTCTTAAGTTCTTCATTTGTGAGCCTTTTACCGCTGTCGGTAAATAATTTGTTTGCTTCTTTAAGCGTATTTCGAGTGCGGTTTCTGTCGTTTTGTATCTCCTTCTTACTCTTGTCGTATGTCTTAGGGTCTGCATAGCTTTTGATCCTGCCAACATAATGCCCTAAAGTCTCATTTTTGCCAAGGCTCCAGTTACTTCCGTCAAGGTTGTTGATCATATTAAGGCTTTTGTACGTAGACTTAACATATTCATCATGAGTAACAAACGGATTCGATCGTACCTTTCCCTCATTTTCAAGCATTTTTTCAACTTTAGCGCGTACTTTATTCTGCATAGTGTTTACAATAGCATTGGTGCGCTCTGCCATATCAGTCTTCACATCTGCCATGACATCAAGAGCCGCTTTGATACGAGGCTGCTCTCTCTTTTGTTTGCCGGGGTCGTCCCTTCTTTTCGGGTCCTTTTCAAACTGCTCACTCTTATGATCAAGGTATGCCTGAATTTTATCTGCTATAACAGCTTCCTTTTCATGCATTTCAATGAGTATATCTGTCCTTACTTTGCCCTTAGAGTCTGCAAAAAAATTAACATCTGAATAATCTTTAAGCTCTTCCACCTTTTCAACGATCTGCTTATACTCATTTGAACCGGCACCAAGCATGTTAAAGTCTGCCGATTTTATCTTCTCATACCAGCCGTTTATCTTCTGCTTTGCTGCTGCGAGCGGATCAGCCTTAGGCTCACTTCTTTCAGCCTCATCGACCTTTTCCATCTCCTTGAGATTTTTATCCCTTTCAGCCTTATATTCCTGAACAACCTTCTGTTTATCAAGAACTGAATCGATCAGCTTAGCATATGCTTTTATCTCTTTGGCACCCTCAAGTCTTGCCTTACCTGCAGTGGTGCTCGGAGAACCCGCATGTTCGATATAAGAATCTGCGTTAATGTTAAGGCGATAGACATCTGCTACCGTATCCTTTATAAGCTTATCTCTTTGTTCTACAGTAAGAGCTTTTAATTCTCTTCCTTCTTTAACACCGCCTGCCGCAAGTATTTTAAGGTTTTCCTGAACCTTCTGAGCACTTTCTCTTAAAGATAAATGTTGCGGTGATTCCGACGTGAATATGCCCGATCTTGCCGTATTAAATTTGTTAAGAGCCGCGTCAAGGCTTTCAGCCTGAGGAACATCCATAGCCATGATGTCTGCAGAATAATTCTCAATAAGTCCCGAAAGACCTCTTGCACCCATAAAATCCTGAAGCTGTGACTCTTTTACAAAAAAGTCTTTTATCTCAGGGGAGGCATTTTGAAGCTTTTCATACATTTCTCCCGACTTGTAGATAATATCTAATTTGTCGGCATTCATATCCTTCAGAAAAGCATCTCTTTCAGTAACCGTCATTTGATCTTTATTAAGCTCAAACATCTGATGCTTTGCCTGAATGGCAAGTGCTTTTTCGGCAAATTCATTAAGGCCAAGTTCTTTTACAACCTTTTGGGTTTGGGCTATCTTGTCTTCTGCAAAAGGATTTTCTCCAAGCTGAGCCTGAATACTTGAAAAAACATCAAAACTCTTATCTCTGAAACGGCTATGGGTTTCCATAGAGATACCTTTTGCAAAGTTATCGACATAGGCCTTCTCTGTAGCAAGTATATTACGTTCAAACATTTTGGCATCAGCTGTCTCCGGATGGTCCTTTGCGAAAGCTTCAGCCTCAGCCATATGAGTAGAAAGCTTTTCTGAAAACTCTCTTGCTATTTCTTTTGCCGCTTTGTCTGCTTCAGGTGTATACTTACCGTTTTCAAAATTTTGACTTCCGGTAACGCCAAGATACGCTCCCATCGCATCGCCATCTCCGTAATACACATACAGAGTACCTGACGCATCTCCAAGAGCTTTATTGTCAAGTTCATTGTTTATAGGAGTCGGCATAGGACCGGCTTTTATGGCTTCTTCTCTATTGTAAGCTACAGCGACTTTATTTCCTTCAAGATAGTTTTGAATTTTCGCATACTTCTCGTTGTGAGAATCAAAGAAACCATCGACCTTCTCTCCCATTTTTTCCATTTCGGATTTTGTATTTACACGGGTATTCCAGACAGTATTCTTAAACTCATTAAATTCAGCTTTATATGCATTAAGTTCGTCCTGTTCCTGAAGCAGCGCATTACGTGTCTCATCATCTTTCGCTCCTTTGATCCTCGTTTCCAGCTGTGCTGTACGCTTTTTAAGAGCCTGCTCCTGCATGCCAACCTGTGCAAGAACATAAAGATGCTTGCTGTCATACCCCATATCAACAGCCCTGACTTCGCCCCTCATATAACCTATCATATCGTTTATATCTCGGTTTTCATCCGGAAGTTTTCCCGTCAGGTGTCCAAGGGAATTATTAAGAACTTTATCGTACTGTTTTCTATCCTCTATATTAAATAGTCTGTCAAAAGCCTCTACTGTTTTAGCATGAGATTTTCTAATGTCATTTAAGTATTTTCTCTCATCCTCTGCAGTCCAGCCTTTTTCTTCCGCCTGCTGTCTTGCAAACTGTATCTTTATTTCTTCGATGCCTGAGCGCAAGACTGTCATGTAGTCGTCATATATAGGTTCTCCGCCTTTTTCGCCTTTCCCCTCAAGAACATCCACACACTTATCAAGGCCAATTGTATCAAATTCAGGCGCACTGCCAAAAAGGCCATTTAACATGGATAAATACGGAGCATGATAGTCGGCTTCGATAATATTTCCTGCCTTAGGGTTGTAATACTTAATGGCATCGTCAAACCAGTCTGCAAGTTCATTTGCCTTTTCGTTATACTTTATTCCGGCCGGATCTTTTCTATCCTTATAGAGATTACGAAAGTAATCACCTGTTTCTTTCACGATACTTGCCATCTTAGGATAATTATCCTGAAGTATTTTAGTCTCCTCAGGATTCGTATACCCCATATAAGAATTGGATCTCGTGTTTGCAAGTATACGGGCGTTGTTACCATATACTGTTGCTCCTACAACCTTATTTTGTTGTACATAATCCGCAAATAACTCTTCATCTGTTTTCCCGGTAGAAACATATGCAAAATCCGAGTGCTCATTGGATATATCATTCATAATAGCATTATAATGATCCATTTGAGTGTTTTTTCCGATAACAACCGAAGGACCGCCGCCAAACATCTGCAATTTCTTATACATTTCAAATGTATTCAATTCTCTTCCTTCCAAAGCCCACGGATAAAGCTCACCATTCTTATTTCTCTCAGGTGGCATATAAATCCCTCCTTTAACTAAAAGTTTGCTTCACTCAGTCGTATATATACCAGTCACAATCCAACTAATGCGATTTATGTATTCACGTTCTCGCATAATTTCCTATAATATTAGTATATAACAACTTCGTTTCATTTGCACGAACTTTTTTAAAAAATATTTATTTTGTTTTTGCTTCAACTTCAGCTTTCCTGGTTTGCTTAGCTTCAAGGTTTTCTTTTAGCTTCTTATTCTCAGCCGCATTCTTTGCTTTTGCCTGCTTTACATCAAACTTTGCCACGTCTTTTTTGTATCCGCTCTTTGTATTTGCAAATCTGTCCTGAAGCTGTGAGTTGGTTAGTTTTTCACCGCTGTTTTTAAACAGTTCGCTGGCGTTTTTAAGAACATTGCGGGCTACGTTGGTCTTATCGTTTATTGCTGTCTTGTAATCCGCTTTATATAGCTTTTCGTTTGACATACTTTCAACATTCTTGATAAATTCGCTTAGTGAAGAGCCCTCTTTGTATTCCCATTTTCTTCCGTCCATGTTGTTGATCATATTAAGACTGTTGTATACGGAAGTCCTGAATTCTTCCTTACCGATGCCTTCTTTGGCTCTCTTTTCTTCTTCTGCCTGAAGCATACCCGCAAGTTTATTCTTATTGACCTCTACTACGGTATTAACTACCCTTCCTGTCCTTTCAGCATGAACATCCTTTACCTGTTTTAAAAGATCGGTAACGGTTTTGATCCTTGGCTGTTCACGTTTCTGCTTTGAAGGATCGTCCCTGCGCTTAGGGTCTTTATCAAACTGAGCCTGCTTGTGATCAAGGTATGCTTCCATACTTTTTATCACTTCTTCTTCTAATTCATGAATATAAAGGAGTTGGCCCATGGTCAGATTTTGCATGTCGTCGGTAGCATTAACTGCATATCTTGAAAGATTGCTTAGTGATTCCTTTATGCTGTCAAACTCTTTTGAACCAACCGAAAAGTCAACTTTTTTGATCTCATTTGACCAGTCGTCCGTAAGATCAAAATAATCTTTTACAACATCTTTTTTAGCTTTAGAAGTTCTTGCAGGTTCTGTCCTTTCGGGTGTTATCATTTCAGGTGCTTTATCTGCGGCACGTTTATAGATATCGTTAAAAGAAACCTCTTTACCTCGAATATCTTGTGCTCTTTCTCTTATCTGCTCTCCTTTTTCAGGATCTACAAGGTTTAATATGCCAAGAGCTCCCGCAAATCTGTCTTCACCGATCTGTGTACTTTTATTGCCGATCTTTCTGTCGGTAAGATAGTTCTGCGTCACTTTCGAAAGCTTTCCGTAGTTTTCGCCAAGGGCCTTTAGCTGCATATCGCTAAGAGGTTCTTTGTCTGAAAGCTCAGCAACGACTTTTGCAGTATTCATAAGGTCGGTATATTCCTTGCTGTTCCTGTGAAGAAACGAGCCGCCGCCGGTCTTTTTCATCATTTCATAGCATTGTTTAAACTGCTCTTTAAATCCCGGATCTAACACCTTATCTACATTGCTGATGTTTTCAGCCTGCTTAACAGCCTTTCCGAGGGCCCCCTCTTCATAGCGGGCATTTATGTTTAATGCGGTTATGATATTTTCCATGGCCATGTTTTCACTACGTGAAAGCTGCTCGGGTGCAGACGCTTCCTCACACTTTCTGGCAAACTGTGCAGTCTTTTCTCCAAGATCTTTAAAGAATTCATTCTTCTGCGAGACACTTGAAAAGCCTTCCTTAAGCTTGTCTGAACACTGCTTGCCAAGATCCTTTATTTCGCCTGCCAGTTTTTTAAATTCATCCGGAAGATCATCGATACTTGCTCCAAGTCCGGATGCAGTTCCAAATATGCCTTTAACCTGCGAGGCATAGTCATCAAGCTGTCTGCTCTCTTCAGGAGTCAGGTTTTTTATAACACCCAATCTTCTCTCTCCAAGTTGCTGTGCCGCTATTTTAGTGGTATGCTTTTCGTCTTCATAGAGTAAACGCATTGCAGTTCGTAATTCATCATTGTTATTTGTTTTCTCAAAGAACTCACTCATTTCAGCCTCGGATGTTTCAGAAAGTGCTATAGCAGCCTCGTGAAGTTTTCCAAGCTTCATATCCTGAGATTCTTTGAACTTTTGCTCTGAAAAAGCGGCAGGTCTTTCTATAATAGCCCTGTCAGCCTGACCCTTGAAGTCATAATACTCTCTGTTGGCCTCAAGGTAACCAAGGATCTTATCGGCTGTCTTCTTTACGGTTCCGGTCATCTGCCGGTACTCTTCCCCGGTAGGAAGATGATCAAACTGATCCTTTATTATTGTAGTTATATTCATAATATTGTCAGAATATATATCGTTTGCATCAAGGCTATCCGAGAAACTTCTGTCAAGTATGGTCTTATAATTACCCACATAGGCCTTAAGGAAGGGTTCTTTATCCATAAGCTCCTTGTCTGCCAAAAGTCTTTTTGCAAAAGAAAGAGAATCTGAAAGGTATTCTTTTACATCGTTATAATATTCGTTTTCCGGATTTAATATGTTGCGCGTTAAACCCGAAGCATGTTCAACTACAAATGCGCCATCCTTTGCGGCACCCACCATGTTGTTAGCAAAGTCTTGATTGTCAACCAAAATCTGAATATCATTCTGATACTTTTCAAGTCCCGGAAAATTTGCCAGATTTTTTGTTAAGCTCATGCAATGATTAATATCTTCAAGTGCTATGCTCATACGAAAGTCTCCCTTCATTTACAGGCGGCAGAAAGAAAAATAAAAAACTATTTTCTTCCTGCTGCCATTTCTTTTTTAGGCTTGGCAGCTACCAGCCTTTCCTTATATTTGTTTACCTCAGCTTTAATCTTTTCTCTTGTTGTTTTAGGGTCATACCTATACGGTCCTTCCATATATTTCCGACCCTTTTTATCAAGTATTTTTAAATATTTTTGTTTAAGTGTAAAATTAAGGTACTTTGACCCATCTTTTCTAAAGAGATCATTAGCCTCCTTAGCTACAGGCCTTGCCGGATTGCTCTTGTCATTTTTAACCTGATCAATGCTTACATCGTAAGTCTTCTCATCTGCCATGCTCTCCAGTCTCTTGATGTACTCATTTGCAGATTCATTTTCACCCATCTTCCATTTTTGGCCGTCAAGGTTACGAATCATGTTAAGGCTTTTATATACGGAAACAATATAATCTTTCCCGCCCATCCCATTGTTATCTCTGAGGTGATCTTCAGCCGCAAGGTTGTTTTCAAGCTCTGTTCTATACTGATCTTGATATATTTCAGAAATGATCGCCTTTTTTTCGTAATTTGCGCTCATAACATCTTCAAGGATCTCCATAACAGCTTTTATCCTTGGCTGCTCACGTTTCTGATTTGACGGATCATCACGTCGCTTTGGATCTTTGCTAAACTGTTCGCTCTTATGATCGAGGTAGTCTCTAAGTTTTGCTATAAGGCTGAGTTCCCTGTCATGCGCATATTTCAGGTGTACAAGATCCGGGCCCCCGTCAGGATTTTTAAAGTCAATATTAGCATACTTAAGCTCTTCCAGTTCTTCCACGATCCTGTCAAACTCTTTTGAGCCTGCGCCAAGCATCTTAAAATCAACCTTCTTGATCTTTTTAAACCAGCCATCGGTAACATTTATATAATCATTGTGATCAACAACTTCCGGCTCACTTTTTTCAGGTTCAGGAGCCTTATTTTGTACGATCCTTGTACCGATCTTGCTGCGCATACGGGCTTCTATGCCGCTAAATGTTACCTCAAGTGATCTTTTTTCAGAGGCTGCCTGTCTTATCTTTTCTGCTTTTTCAGGGTCAACCATATTAAGTATTCCCAGAGCCGCCGTAAATCTGTCTTCACCAAAATCTGTTGCCTTTGGTCCGATATTTTTATCATTAAGATACTTTCCTGCAGCTTCCGAGATCTTCCTGAAAGATTCTCCCATGGCTTTTTTTTGCATCTCATTTAATGAGTCTTTCGTAAACATAACAGAAAGATTTCTTACCTCATTAAGGAGATTGGTATAATTTTTACTGTTCTTATGAAAAGCAGCGCCTTCTCCTGTATTTGCCATCAACCTGTAAAAGCTTGCAAATTTAACCCTGAAATCAAGCTCTTCGGTCTTTTCATAATTAAGCATATCGTCTGCCATCTGTGCAGCCTGAGACATGGCTCCGTTAATGTCTTTTGTTTTGTCTCTGAATTGCTGGGCAATACTTGTCAAAGCCGTCTTGGTTTGCTCAGACAAAGTATTTGTATCGACAGGTTTCTGACTTTCAAACTTTCTTTCATAGTCTTTGATGGTCATGCATATTTCTTTAAAGAATGCTCTCTTCTCATCAGGATTGGCAAAACCTTCTTCAAGCTTCTTTGCGCATGATTCTCCAAGATCTTTTATCTCCGTAGCGATCTCCTTGTACCCTTCAGGCAGATCTTCTATGTTTCCACCGGTTGATGCCGCTCCTTTAATAATGCTTTTTATCTGGAAAGAAAGGCGCTCAAGGAATCTGGCCTCCTCATTGGTAAAACCTTTTTGAAGAGCTCCGGCTCTCTTTTCCATGTCTTTTATTGTTTTTTCAATGCCGGTTTTTTTATTCTCATAAATATCTCTTAAGACCGAATCTACGCTTTTTTCATTGTTTGTCTTGATCAAGAATTGTTTCAGGTCTTCTCTCGGGATTTTTGTGAGTTTTTCTGTTGCTTTTTTCAGCCTGTTAAGACTCTTTAATGTCTTCTCCTTATAGTCTGCATCATTGAATGTTTCAGGATTTTTGCTCATAGCTTTATCTGCCAGGCCCGGAAGATTGTTATATGCGCTAAAGGCATTAAAAAATCCCATAATATCCTCTGCGATCTTTTTATCTTTATCTGTCATTTGCAGCATTTCGGTTTCAGTCGGAAGATTTTCAAACTGATTCATAAAAACCATTGCCAGGCCCGTTATGGAATCAGCATATATATCATCTTTTTCAAGCTTGTCTGATATGCCTCTGTCTATAAAAGTCTTTATCGTTCCCACAAAAGCCTTTAAAAACGGTTCTTTATCCATAAGTTCTTTGTCTGCAAGAAGCTTGTTATAGAAAGACTTTGCCCCTGAAAGATACTGTTCCATAACATCATAGTTTTCGCTTTTTTCTTTAAATACCGTAATAATATTAATATCCGACGGAGTCTCATCTTTCATTCCGTTCATATATGCTTCTGACTGAAGCTGATAAAGAGCCTGATTATCAATGTTTGATGTAAGGAAAAGCATTTCCGGCCCATAATCATCAAGCCCCGGAAAATTTCTTAATGCTCTTACCAAAGCTTCCACATTAAGCAGATTGCTATATAATAAACCCATTTTAAGTTCTCCTTTCTGCTATAGGGATTTTTTTGGCGCAGCTGCCTTTTTTTCGTTAACTTTTGGCTTCTGTACTTTACCATTTATCTTGGCTTTTTCTCGCATACGGGCTTCAAGGTCTTCAAACTTTATCGATACGCCTCTTATTCCCTCGGCTCTTTCTCTGACCATTTCCGCATTTACAGGGTCAACCATTTTAAGTATTCCAAGAGCTGCCTCAAATCTGTTTTCCCCTACTTCCGTTTTCTTTATACCCATCTTCTGTTCAGTAAGGTACTTACGGGCTGACTTTGAGATCTTGTCAAAAGAATCACTGATGGCTTTTCTTTGCATTTCACTTGGAGGATCTAAAGCAAGGAGCTTAGCCAGATTCTTTACATTTTTGTAGAGATCGTTGTATTCCTTGCTGTTCTTATGAAACTTGTATCCCACTCCGGTTTCGGTAAACATCTTGCAAAAGCCTGCAAAGTTCTGTTTAAAGTCTTTCTTAAGGGCTTTTTCCTGTATCTCAATGCTTTCTCCGGCTTTCATAAACTGATACATAGGTCCGGTCTTTTTAAGGGTATCGGTAGCAAAGCGCTTACATATCATCTCATAGGCTCTGCTTTGATTTTCGTCAAGCTTGCTCACGTCCATTTTGTCGCTGTCATATAGTTCATCATAATGTTTTATCACATTAGCCACATTAAGTATAAATGCTCTTTTTTCTTCCGGAGAATCAAAGCCTTGTTCCAGTTTTTCTTTGCACTGCTCACCTAATCTTTTCATATCAAGAGCAATGTCTTTACGCACTCCTTCAAGGAGATACTCAATTCCGGATCCGGCTCCTTCGCAGCTTTTGATCGTGTCCTTTATCCTGGCAGAAAAATTTTCAAAAAGTTTTATCTCTTCATCGCTGAATCCTTTGTTCATGTACTTTATCTTGTTATCAAGCTGCTCTATAGCTACTGAAAAGTCATGTTTTTTGTTGTCATACAGATCGTCCAGGGCGGTATCAATTTTATCTGTATTTTTTGTATTACGGCAGAACTGTTTCATTTCATCCTTTGTGATTTTTCCTAAGTTTACCGTTGCTTCTTTCAATTTTTCAACTTTTTCAATAAGGGCTTTCTTATAATTTTCATCTTTGAATTTAGCAGGGTCTTTTTCCATAGCCTTATCGCCAAACTCTGCAAAATTCGCATACTCGCTGAAAGCTTTCATATAAGCCATGATCGCATCGGCGACTTTCCTGCCGTTATCATCCAGCTTGTTATAATCGCTCGTCGTAGGCATATTCATATTAAATGTATCGAGCAAAACAGCAGCAATACCCATTGTATTCTCGTTATAAATATCTTCTGCTTCAGGTTTATCAGAAACAGCCCTGTCAAGCACCGACTTATACAATTCAAGATACGAACCTAAAAATGGCTCTTTTTTCATCAGTTCTTTATCTTCCAAAAGATATTTAACGGCAATCTGCAATTGTGTAAAATATTGCTCTAAATTCCTGTAGTGAGGAGCGCTCTTGATGATCGTATCATGGTGAAGTCCCGAATTCGTTTCTACGTTTTCGCCATTTAAGATGGCTTCGTCAAAAAGGTCCTCAATTATGTGCTTATTATTAACGAGAAACTTTACGCTTTCGTTATTATTATCAAGCCCCGGGAACTTTGGGATAGTGCGTGAAAGTGCTATTGCATAATTAATTTCCTGTACTGAAATACCCATAACTTATCTCCTTTTTATCACTTCTTTATTTCCGGCATCATTTACAAACAGATCACTTGATAATATTTGCCGGCGCTTTTTTTGCCTCCTGCTTCTTTCCCTCAGCTTTGACCTCTTTCTCAGGTCCTGCCAAAAACTCTTTTCTAATTTTTTGATCCAGTTTGCCTATCTTGCTCTTTGCACTTCCGGCATCGTATTCAGGTACATTCATAAGATCAATGTCCTTATTATTTGCATCTAACGCAAATTTTAAGTCATCATTACTTCTTACGGCTTTGTTTTCCTTATATTTTTTATATTCTTCTGCAAAAGTCTTGTATACCCTGTCATTCTTTTGGTTTTTGATCCAGCCTGTATTGTAACGGAAATGATCAGGGTCGGAGTACATAGACAGCCTGCTGCAATAGTCTCTCAAGCTTTCATTTTTTTCAGGAACCCATTTCTTTCCGTCAAGGTTGTCGATTATCTTAAGACTTGCAAATAAATTGACCTGATAATCATCAGCCTTAATATTTGGATCCTTCCTTTTTTTCTCTTTTGCTTCAAGGAGTTTTTCAACATTTGCCCTTTCCTTTTGCATAATGTCAACTACCACGTCGGTTCTGTCAACCATTGATGTCTGAACTTCCTTAAAAACATCAAGTACAGCCTTGAGTCTAGGCTGCTCACGTTTTTGCCTTGCAGGATCATCACGTCTTTTGGGGTCTTTTTTAAACTGCTCACGTTTATAAAGAAGGTATTTCGTAAGGCTTTCTGAAAGCTCTTCCTCAAGTTCATGTATCTCAATAAGCGAATGCATTGAAACTACGCCCTTTTTATCAGGCTTTGTCTGAGCAACCGTCTCCTTATATTTATTTACATTCTTAACGATCTCATCAAATTCCTTCGAGCCTTTACCCAGCATGAAAAAGTCCACATCATTTATCATCTTAGACCACTTTGCGGCCTGCTTTTTTGCGTTGTTAAGCAAACTTCTCTCATTGAAATAAGCATCTGCCACAAAATCTTTTGCTGCATTCTTTTTATATTCATAATTACTTTTATACTCACTATGCACTTTCTGGATATCTTTAAAAGGCTCTATATCATGATCTTTAAAGAATTTATCCACCTTCGCTTCGACAGCTTCCATCTCAGCTTTACCGTTAACTTTTGTATTCCATAATTCATTCTTAAAAGTCTCAAATTCCGCCTTATACCGGTTAAGTGCCTCTATGTTTGCAGTAATCTTTGCTTTTTCTTCCGGATCGGTAGTGTTTTCAAGCTTCTGCGGATAAGTTATCGAGTATTTTTTAAGTAACTGATCCTGAAGACCCACCTGTCCCAGTATATAAAGGTGCATACTGTCATAACCCATGTCTATAGCCTGCGTCTCGCCTCTTAAATAGCCAATGGAATCATTTACATCTCTGCTATCCATGTACGATTTTCCTATGGTATGGTCAAGGTGGTTATTTAACACATCGTCCATTTCTTTAGTGGCCTCAACATCCCACAGTCTGTCAAAAGCCTCAACAATTCTTTTATGGGATGCTTTTAGCCTTTTTAGATACCATTCCTCTTTTTTCAGGCTCCAGCCACCGTTTTCTTCTGCCTTTTGTCTTTCATACTGTATCTCTGTCTCAACAGCACCGCTGGTCATAAGAGTCATATAGTCTTTATATATGGCAGGTCCGTTCTCTGGTTCCAAGGTCTTTATAACTTTTTCAAATCCCTCTTTCGCAAATTTAGGTGCGCTGGTGACCAAAGCATTCAGCTGCTGAAGAACCGGATTATCTGTCTGAGCTTTTGCTATGTTTCCCGCCGTCGGATCTCCTAATCTTGTATTAAGATCGATCCAAGCTATAAACCGGTCTACATATTCTGCTATCTTTTTCCCTTCCTCGTCTTTTCTTTCTGCATAAAGACTCTTGTAATACTTTTTTATATCTTCCGCGATTTCTTTTGTTTTATTGTACACACTAAGAACCTGAGGTTTATCTTCATTGCTAATAATCCCTTTAAAAATCGATTTGGCTTTCGCATAATCCGTAGGGGCATAACAGATCTGAGAACCACCCGCAATATATGCGCCGTATATCTTACCTGCTTTTACATCTTTTGTAAGATCAGCCGGGGGAGTCACTAACAGCTTACTTCTTATTTCATCAAGCTCCATGTTTAATTCCATCAGATCAGCCATTTTATTTGCCGGTGCTGAATAATTATTAAGAAGCACAATAAGCTGATAAGCAGACTCAAAGGTAGTAAAATCATATTTTTTATAGTTCCAGGCCATATTCTTTTCATTTGGTATTATTACATTTGACATAGCAATTCTCCTTTTCTTTACTCATTTTTTCCATTAATGGTATTGTTTTGAAAGATTATAACGCGGTCAATCCAACAAATGTCCAACAAATTTTGATAATTTTTTAGATTTTTTAGAAATACTTGAAACAAAAAAGAGTTTGCCTGAATAATATTCAGGCAAACTCCATATTTTGTGAATTTTGGTATGATCACTAAGATGTTATAGTTTAAAGTTTAAAGAAGTCAATTGCTTCAGTCATACCCTGATTTGTATTGCTCATATCAACTGCAGCTTCCTGAGTCTCGTTACATGCCTTGGTAACAACCTGACATGCAGCGGATACTTCTTCTGCTGAAGCTCCAAGCTCTTCTGAGATAGCTCCAAGATCTGATGTGGTCTTTGAAAGCTCATCTTTGATTCCGTTAAGTCTTCCGGACATTTCTTTGATGATCTCAATCTCAGCAATAGAGGACTCAACTGATTCAGAAAGTACACTGAACTTCTGCTGGGTGGTTTCGATATCTTCCTGCTCTTTGTTGATAACTTCAAATACTTTATTTGAAATCTCAACGGTTCCGTTTGAAAGTGTAACAATATCGTCGATGATCTGCTTGATCTCTCTTGCGGAATCTGCTGAAGAATCAGCAAGTGCTCTGATCTCATCTGCAACTACCGCAAATCCACGTCCTGCTTCTCCTGCTCTTGCAGCCTCGATAGAAGCATTGAGTGAAAGGAGATTTGTCTGGGCTGCGATAGACTCGATAGCCTGAACTGCAGATCCGATCTTTTCTACAGCTGCATTTGTCTCAGCGATCTTATCTGAAATATTCTTCATGGCTGCTACAGATTCGTTACCACTGGTGTATACAGATCTCATGCACTCAGAAGCCTCATCGTTGGCACTCTTGATGGTATGTGACTCATCAAAAAGATTTGAAACATTACTGTTAAGTGTATCAACATCATCGCCAAGT
>JAEEGF011593707.1_pt1 | contig 28018 bp, 19 predicted proteins | sample 9134171 | NCBI WGS metagenome assembly JAEEGF01 (sample SAMN16246542, study PRJNA631951) | gut metagenome | biome: gut microbiome; feature: rumen; material: AP-attached | host: Bos | place: Iran: Karaj | collected 2018-10 | reverse complement strand
GAAGTTCTGCAACGGCAAGTGCCGCTTCGACGAGATTAATGTCGATTTCTGCAACAAGTTCTTCGACGAGCGAAGTGGCAAGCCGATTACAAGGAGTACCTGATGACCGCCCACCAACTCAAGCACACGGAGTACACTTTACATATAAATAGTATCGCGGGCTATTGGTCAACCTTCCGCGCCGTGCTTCATACCGCCTATCGCGAGCACAAGATTTTGGAGAATCCTAACGGCTTTTTGGAGCGCATCGACACCATCCCCACGGAGAAGGAGCATCTTTCTCGTCAGGAACTTGTCAACCTCGCCAACACCCCCTGTTCCTCTGAGGTGCTGAAGAAGGCCTTGGGCTTCGCCCGACCATTTTCACGCTCGGCAGAGAGTATGAATTCCCTCTGCTCTCGCTTAATCAAATGGTTGTCTCTTTTCTTGTCTGACAGGCCTGCGCAAGAGCGACATCAAGCAGCTGACCTGGAACATTTGAGCGTTCCCGTTAATCGGGAAGCGGCGTAAGCCTAAGGGCAAACTTCCATGAACATATTTTCAGACTTTCACCTTCGGCAGAAGTTTTTCGACCTTATTGTGGGGGCATTTGCAGAAAAAGCAGTAACTTTGTGGCGAAAACCCGATTTTTCGGACGTGAAGGCTTTTCAAAATTAGCACTAAGATTTTCCGTCTCGAATAGGTAAAACTTTTTGACGCGGCGTTAAGGTTTTCCCAACGTCGCGTTAAGGTTTTCCAAATTCCGTGTTAACGGTTTCAGCATCGGACAAGGACTGTGATTACTGATTCGCTTCAGATTTTAAACAGTGGATGACACGGATTTAGTAACAAACACGGATTTATAAAGACCACAGATTTCTCAGATTACACAGGTATTTTCTAGTGAGCCCACTGCGTTGGAGTTTTTTTGCTCTTTTTCTTGGAAGTTTCATTTTTTCTTTTTATCTTTGCACAACTTATGTAATAATTGTATTATGTGTGAAACGGCAGTAATCTCGGATAAAGTGGTGCGACTTAGTCGTCGAAGCTACAACCATCGCCTTGTGATGGCTGCACCCAATAACTATCATGCAGGCCAGCTTGCTCGGCTGAATAGGGAACTTGATAGTCTTTATGAGTTGATTTACGATGAATGGACAACTATTAGTGAAGAGGATTATCGTGTTTTTGGTGGGCAGTTGGTTATTCTTATTCAGACCGTTAAGCAACTATACGAAACTTGCAAAAAACAATCCAAACATTTGGGACTTCAAGAAGAAACCCGTAAATTAGGCATGAATTATTCAGCACTTTACGAATTGAATAGTGACATTGTAAATTTCCGTGTCAAGATGCCCAAAAACGAAGCGATGATGCAGGCATTGCACAAACTTTCCGAGGTAGATGCACGCATAGCGAAAACTGCATAGTGATATGATAAAGTTTTCGGCTATCACCAACTTCAACGCGCGCATCGCCGCTCTAAAAGATGTACGAAGAGGCGTCTATGCTACCGTAGAAGATGAGATTCTTTTCTCATTCAAAGGGCTGACCATTGAGCAGATTCGCCAGAATCGCGACATGATTTTGTTCAATGATGATTATATTGTTATAAAACTGCGTATACCAGACAAAAAGCACCGTCTCAGCAAGAAAGATGGCTACCGTCTTATCTATTTGGTATACAAAGAAACTGAAGAGGTCATTTTTCTTGATGTTTATCCTAAAAATGGTCTATCGCAACAGCTTGACATTGACGATAAACAATTGGTTGATCTTGTCAATCAATTGGCAGACGAGCGTGAGAAAGGACTATTGACTCCATTTAAGATTGAACCACTGAATTCGCCACGGAATAATGACCTACATCGTGGTTAATAAATTGTAATGGGAACAAGAGTATTGCGTGAGATTACGCCGCTGGGCGATAACGACTTCATGTATGTGGCTGACCGGCGGAAGAAGGAGTTCGACTTCCCCATTCACCAGCATGAGATATTCGAAATGAATTTTGTAGCTGGGGCCTCGGGCTGCCGCCGTGTGGTGGGCGATTCGAGCGAGGTGATTGGCAATCTTGACTTGGTGCTCATCACCAGTCCCGACCTGGAGCATGTGTGGGAGCAGCACGAGTGCACGAGCGATGATATCCATGAGGTGACGGTGCAGTTCTATCTCGACTTTGAATCGCCGACATCACCATTTTGCAAAAATCCCTATAAATCCATCTACAAAATGCTGTTCAGGGCCAAACACGGGTTGGCATTTCCTGTTGAGGCCATACTTCAGGTTTATAATCGTATTGTTAGGCTTTCCTCTATTGAGGAGGGATTTGTAGCTGTTCAGGAGTTGTTTTCCATCCTCTATGAGTTGTCGAAGTTTGACAATGCCCGTGAGTTGGCTTCTTCGTCGTTTGCCAAAGTAGAAGAAAACAGTGAGTCAAAGCGGATTCTAAAGGTAAAGAACTTTATTGACGAGCACTATAAGGACGAGATGAGCCTCGAGCAGTTGGCCAACCTTGTGGGCATGACGCCAACGGCTTTCAGTCGTTACTTCAAACAGCGCACGGGTAAGAACCTGAGCAAGTACATCGTTGATGTCAGGTTAGGACATGCCGCCCGCCGACTGGTTGACACCTCGGACGCCGTATCGGAAATCTGCTGGGCCACGGGGTTCAACACGCTGTCGAACTTCAACCGCCTGTTCCGCAAGCGCAAGGGCTGCAGTCCTACAGAATTCCGTGAGAAGTACCAGAAGACAAAGGTAATTGTATAATAAAAAAGGTATTCGCCGCTTTCCCCGTTGAGGGTGGAAGCGGCGAATGCTTTTATTCAGAAAGGTAAAGTCCGTTGACGTCGCGCAGGAAAAGGGTCTGCGGGTCGTTGTAGAACTGTACGAAGTCGCTAACTGAAGAGTGGCCGGGATAAGGTGCAAAGAAGTGGCCGGGCTTGTCGTGGGCGTTACGCCATACGAGAACATAGCTGATGGGATGACGGCTGAGGACGGGTGCCAGCGTGTGCGTCCACCAATCGTTGGTCCTGATGCCCTCGAAACCAGTCTCGGTGACTGCAACCGCCTTGTCATGCTCACGGGCTATACGGCACACCATGTCGAGGTTACGGTCAAGTCGCGTGGCATAGGCAGCCACTTGGGCCGTGTCGCCCTCAGGCGCCACACAGTAGCTGTCGATTCCCAGAATGTCGATGATGTCGTCGCCGGGATAGCGCTCCATATACTTCGTCGCGTCGCCCTCGGGCTCTATGCCGGGCGAATAGGCATAGAGGGCGTTGACTACGCCCTTGGACTTCAGCAGTTGAACAGTTTTCTGCCATAGACTCTTGTCGAAGGCGCCCCGAAGGCGGAAGACGACAGGAACCTTGTCGCCATAGGGCGTTTGCAGCGAGTTGAGGAAGTGCGCCACTTGGCTAATCTCGGCTTCGCTTTTGTCGGCCTTGTCGACAGTCCACGACAGGCTAACCAAGCCGCCACGGTTGTAATGGGCTGTCAATTCCCCGAGCATAAGGCCGAAGGAAACACCATCGAGATTTGATGGTTGGCCCAGCTCTATATGGCCGAGGTCGGAGCTCAGCACAGCGGGAAAGTCGCCACAGACGCTCTTGATGTCGGAGCGCTGGTGAACGGATGCGTCGCTGGCAGTGTCGGCCACCCAACCGATGCCATACATCGTGTCGTCGTGGTGACCGACCATGTAGACCGCGCTGTCGCCCATCTCCTTCAGATGTTGCAGCAGCGCCTCGGTACGAACGGTGCGGCCGCCGTCGGCCAGCGGGTCGCCATCCTTCTTGGAATTGCCGCCACACGAGGCAAGAACCAGTGCGGCGGCAATGATAAAGAGATGCTTCATCACCATACGTTATTCAGCAGCAGGCGAATTGTTCCAGATGGTATCGAACCAATAATTGCCATCGGTGCTGGTACAGGCCTTAATCATCATGGGCACAATCTCGGCACCGTCGGCCACGAAGTTGCCCGTGGCATGGTCGATATAGCCGTTAGACTCGTTGCCACCGGTGGTGACGTTGTTGTCCCAAACGAACATGGGTATACCAGCCAGATAGGCAGCACGACAGAAGAACTCCAGATAGTACTTGCGGAACTTGTTGGCCTTCTCAGTAGTATGGATAACGCAGCCGTACTCGCCAAGGTAGCAAGGTATGCCCTTCTCGATGTAGGCGGTGCGCAGCTGATAGAGCAGGTTGAGGATGTACTCCTCGTTGGCACCGTCGACACTCTTGGCCGGGTCGGCATTGTGGCCCCAACTGTTGGTGGTCTCGACGCCATCGTCGTTCATGGGGTGCAGGCAGAAGTTGTAGGGGTCGTAGCAGTGTACGCTAACCATCAATCGCTTGGCGGGGTCTTCAGGCAGTACGAGGTGTGCCAGCGTCAGGTTAATGTTGGCCGCATAGCCTGCGACACCAATCCATCGCGTGGCATTGTTGCCGCCAGTAGCACGGATGGCATTGACAGCCCATTGGTTCCACTGGTTCAGCATGTTGAACTGGGCCTCGGAACCTGTACCCCAGTCCTCGTTGCCCTCGGCATCCTTGCCGTGAATCTCGTTGAAGGCCTCGAAGATAAGGCTCTCGCCATAACTCTTGAAACGGTTGGCCACCTGCGTCCACAGCGTGCAGATCAGTGCCGAGTCGCTTTTGGCCGTCTCAGCATTGTCGGCAGCAGCGGCCAGGTCGGTCTCAAACGAATCGTGGTGCGTGTTCAGGATGACGTTCAACCCGGCGGCCATGGCCATATCGACCACGCCTGCCACCTCGTTGAGATAGTCGGCGCTGATGACCTTGCTCTCGTTCATGTGGCTCGTCCAGGTAGCGGGTATGCGCACCGTCTTGGCACCAATCGCAGCCAGTTTCTGGAAGGTGGCAGCTGTTGGTGTATTCCCGTCCCAGTAGCCCCACTGGGTGTTGCTGGTGTCGAAGTGGTTACCGAGGTTCCACCCCCAGCCCAACTTCTGGGTCATCGTCGTGGCTTCGTTCGTGGGCAGATCCTTGATGGTCCACGTCAGGTCAATATCCTTGTCGTAGGTGTCGCCCTGAGCGCCAACGATGAGCCCTGCTGGGATATGCAGCGTCTGGGTCTTGTCGAAGTCGACGTCGGCCGTGATGGTCAGTTCCTGGCTGGCTCCCAGTACGAGCGCTTTCTTCACAGGCTTTCCGTTGAGGGTGATACTGCTGGTATTCTTGGTGGCAAAGCCGATGTTCTTGTCGAACTTCACCGTGAAGGTCTTCTCGCCGAAGAGCAGCGCTGCGTCGTCGGCCGGTGTTGCCGAGACAAACTCGGGAGCGCCCACCACGGGAATGTCGTACTGTGCGTCGGTGTCGTTGCAGGCTGTGGCCAATAGTGCCACAGCTGCAACCGACAGCGTATTGAAAATATTCTTCAGTTTCATAATGCTGTACGTGTTATGATATTCAATAGTAATCTTAGTGATGACAAAGTTCTGTCCCTGTACGACGAAGACACCGCCCCATCCGTCGGACTTGTAGGCACGGTCAATCATCTCCTGTGTCAGCGTAAATGCCAGACAGCCGTTGGCCTCAATCTCGCTGTTGTCCCAGTAGCCCCAGTTGCCGTAGGGGTTGTCGTTGTTGCTCCAGTGACCTTCGAGCACCTGCAGCTGCCAGTTGTCGGTCAAACGATTACCGTAGCAGCGGATGGTCTGTCCCGCCTTGACTCCCAGCTCCTTCAGTTCGGCACCACCATCGCTGAGGATGTAAGGCTGGTTGCTCCAAGAACCCAAATCCTCGCTGCCCTGCCAGAGCGTAGTCTCGAGTGAGACGAAGTGGGTGACGGTAATCTTCGTGACTACCACGCCCTCGCCCTGCAAAATCCAGCAGTAGCCCCAGTCGTTGAACGTGGTGAGCTGCTCCTTCAGCGTAGCGGTGACCGGAATCTCAATAGCACCGTCGTGCTCGTTCAGGTTGTAGATACCCGAGTTGATGTTATTATTGTTGTTCAGGCCAGTAGCGTTGCCAATCTCGTTTTGTGCGTTCCAATGGCCATCGAAGAACTGCACCTGCCACCAGTCGTTGTAAGCAGTGAGATAGACGCGAATCAAGTCGCCCTCCTGCAAGTCCATATCGACGAACATCCTCGGGTTGCCGGCTCCCTGGGCACCGTCGCCAATCTTCCAGTTCCACCACCATCCTGCCAAGTCGGAAGCACCCGTCCACAGTACGGTGGTCACCTCGGTATTGGGAATGAAGTCGATGGTGTAGCTGATGCTGCCGTTCGACGAGATGAGTTTCACCTCGCTGCCCTTGCCGGCCTTTTCAGGAATACCCACGATGAGCTGTGTGCCGTTGTTCACAAGAACATACTGACAGGCTTCGCCCTTGATTTGCACGCCCGTGAGCTTGTCGCCATTGGCTACCGGAACGCTCATCGAGCCTCCAGCCTTCAGTTCGGCATCCTCGCCAGGCAGTTCGGTGATGTAGCAGAACAGTGCCTCGGCGATGCTCAGTTCAGGAGCTTCGACGGTGGTACCGTTCTTCAGGTTGAGCACGGGCTTGCCGGCAGCAGCGGCCATGGGCACGCTGACCTTCAGGCTGGTTCCTGCGGCATCGGCTTCAGCCTCGGCTTCAGCTTCGCCAAAGGTGACGCTCTTCACGAGGTCGAGGTCGGTACCCTTCAAGGTCAGTTCACCGCCAACACTAACGGGGTTAGCGCTATAGCCGGTAACGACGGGCTTCACCAGCGTATAGGGCAGTTCCACGCCCTTGCCGTTGGCCATACGCAGTGTAAGGCTGCCCTCCTGTGCCGTTTCTGGAACAGTCACGGTAATGGTCGCAGCGGCCTCCACAGCCACAGCGACGGCATTGGGGAACTCTACGGAAGTAACGACATCGAGATCCTTACCAATAATGGTGAGCTGCTTGCCAGCCTTGACGGGTAGCGGTGCAGCCACGCACTCCGTAGGAGCCACGGTGACGAGAAGACCTGCAGGAATCTCTACCTCAGAACGGGTGAGGAGGTTAATGGCACCGTCGGGAGCCTCAGCAGGCAGCGTAAAGCTGAGCTGGGTACCCTCCTTATTGACGGCGAACTCCGTTAGTTCCACCTTGGCACCAGCCTCGCCGAAGATGACAGCCTGGATAAGACTGAGCGTCGTACCGCTAATGGTGACGGTGCTGCCTGCCTTGACGTTGAACACCTTGTCGGCGCTGTCGGTAGTGGGCAGTCCAACGGTGAAGGCCTTCTCGCTGGTAATAATCTGGTAGTCGGGTTCCTCATCGTCGGGCGTCAGTTTGGTGAGGTCGGCCGTATAGACGCTGACCTTGCCCGTCTTGGCCTCAGCAGGCACGACAAGCTGCAGCTTGTAGCGATCGATACTCACAAAGTCGTCGACGCTCACCTGTACGCCGTCGCTGAACTCCACCATCTGAACGAGGTTCAGGTAGTCGCCCACCAGCGTAATGGTCTGTCCTGGCATGGCCTCCGCAGGCTCGAAGCCCGTCAGCTCAATACCCTCGATATACGCTATCTGGGTCTGCGTAGTGATCGTCGTGCCGTCCTTGGCTTTTAAGATAATGTTACCCACCTGAGGCAGGTTCTTGTCGAGTACCAGGCGCACCTCGCTGGGCGTTCCGCTCTTCACCACTTCAAAGTTGGTCATCTCACCCTGGCCGGGTATGGTAATGCTCTGCAGCTGGTCAAGGTTGCTGCCCACAAAGCGCAGCGTGCCACCGCGCATCAAGGGGTTAGGACCCCAGGCGCTCAGGCTGACACCACCACGATACTGGTTGGTGTCGAGGTTATCCTCGCTGCACCCCGTCAGCGATTGCCCGATAAGGGCCATCACCAACAGTGTGAAAATATACTTTAAGTTCTTCATATTCATTTCAATTTTCAATTATCAAATTACGATTTACTTGTTGGGTACAACTCGGATATTGTCGATGCGGAGCAACGGCGTGCACTCCTTACCCGTGCCGCCACCCATGAGGAACATGGTCAGGCTGGCAAAGTCGGTAGCCTTGGTGGGGCCAATGGAGGCAGGCTTGCCATCCTTATCGAGCGTAAGGTCAGAGAGCGGTACGGTCACCGTCACCCACTTGCCATCGGTATGGTACTCACCTGCCGACATCCAGGGACGGTAGAAAGCGCGACCCCAGTCGCCAACACCCCACTTCGTAGAGGCATCGCCCGAGCCGTCAAAGGCAGCATGGTTGGCAGTACCCACCGTCTTGTAGCCCGTGATGGCATTGCCCGAGAGGGTCACCTGATCAATGGGCTGGAAGCAAATCTGCATAGCACCAGCAGCCCAGGCGTTGCCAGAGGGAATGTTCATCTCGAACTTCAATGCCATTGACTCCCACTTGCTGAAGTCGGCCACATTGAAGAGTGCAGCACCAGGAGCGCTGGTGATGTTCTGCGGGGTGTCCCAGCTACCACACCAGTAGTCGAAGCGGAAGGGAACATCCTGCCAGCCACCGTCCTCGGCCATTACGGCTACGCCGTCGCCAAGGGTGATGTAGTGGCGGCAACCTGCCAGCGAGTATTCATCCTCAATGGCGTCGCGCACCTTCCATCCCTGCGAGAAGAGGCCAGTACCACCGTCGGCAACGGTCTCGAAGTCGAAGAGCATGCCGCGATTGTCCAAGTAGTAGAAGGGCGACTGGGCGGTACCATAGATCGAGGTGAAGGCCACGGGGCCACGTCCTGCGCCCTCAGGAATCTTGACCTTGACAGAGGTGAAGTCGTCGCTCACGTCGTCAGCAGCAATGGTGACAGGCACCTGCGAGCCGTCGGTTCCAGTGAACACGGCCTTCAGCGGGAAGCTGGGGTCGTAGACGAAGTAGTTGCCAGAGAAAGTGACCACGTCGCCAACGGCAGCATACTCACACGACATCTGCTTGATGTCAGGAGCAGGGATAATGACCTTGAAGTCGACAGTCACCGTATCCTTAGACAGGGTGATGAGATAAATCTTGTCGGTCACCTTTCTGGGGACAGACTTGGGAACGTCCACCAACAGGGTATTGTCGGTGATATAACTGGTATTGAGAATGGCCTTCTTGTCGTTGAACCAAATCTCGTAAACACTGCGGAGGTTATCGCCCACCAGACAGAGTGTGGACTGCGGCGATGCGCTCTCTACGAGCTCGCCGTTGGTATAGTGGGTGTCGGCAGCATCGTTGGTGCCTTTCACCTCCGACGACATACAGCGGATGTAGTTCACGGAAGGTGTGCCGTCGGTCAGTTCAAACTTGTCGGGCTGGTCCTTGCAGGAGGTGAGGCTCATGCCCGCCAACAGCATGGCAGCCAGACTCAGGGGCTTGAATATATTGTTCGCTTTCATATCGTTTATATTTTAAAAGTTCAATAGCTATAAGTGCTGCGAATGTCGACATGCACACCGTCAACGTCGGAAGCCAGATTAGGATTAGAGAGCACATCGTCGGCCGTAGGAGGCAGTATGAAGTACATCTTCCCTGAGTCGGGGTCTTTCTTCATCAGCGCCGTCACGTTAGGAGCAGCCACCGATGTGTTGTACATCATCGACGAGGGGTCAACGTTCCACGTGCCATTGTCGTGGTAGTCCTTATAGAGGGCATCGAGACCCCAGAACTGGTTACGCTTCTGGTTCTGCAGTTCGTTGATGCAGAAGTCGGGATCATAATAAGAGGTGCGAACGTAGTCATACCAGCGGTCGCCTTCCATGGCAAACTCCAGACGGCGCTCCTTCCAGATGTCGTCCCAGGTGATGACGCTGGGCTTGGCATCGGGATGCTGCTGACCACGGCTACGAACGGCATAGAAGGCGTCGATAGCACTCTGGTCGCTGGTCTGCGAACCACGTGGGCCGCAGATGGCCTCGGCATAGATAAGGTAAACGTCGGAGAGACGCAGCAGGAAGGTGGGCACTGAGCTGGCCATACGACCGTCGGAGCAACCGGCACCCGTCTCATGGTCGTAGGTGTCGCCATAGATGTGCTTCACGCTGTTCGAGCCTGTTGCCGACTCCAGAGAGCCCGTCGTGCTGTTCTCGTAGATGAACTTGATGTAGTTGAAGCCATTGCTGTCGTGGGGCTTGTCCTGCCAGAACTGCTTGTAGCTGAAGCCTGGCAGCATCATCGTGGCGTGCAGACGCGGATACTCTTGCAGACCCTTCCACACATCGGGGTTCTGCTCGAGCAGTTTCACGCCGAAGGCCTCTTGCAGGTCAGGAGAAAATCCGTTCCATCCACCCCAGGTAGCACCCCAGTCGTCGATGCCGCTGATGGCAAGGTCGCTCTGGTAGGAGTTCTGACGCGTCCAGTTGCTACCGGCAGCCGTCCAGCGCCAGGCGATAAGGCCTTCCTGCGTGTAACGGTTGGAGAGCAGGAAGATGTCCTCGTAGTTCTCCTCGAGCTTCTTACCCGAGTTGACGATGACGTCCTTGGCATATTCAGCAGCCTTGGCGAGGTCTTCCTTGTTGACCGTACCGCTGAGTCCCGACTTGGTGAGATACACCTTAGCCAGCAGTCCCTTGGCCGACCACTTGTCGAGTCGTCCGGGCTGTGCGCTCTCAGGCAGCAGTTCAACGGCCCTTTCGAGCGTCATGATAATATATTCGAAGACATCGGCACGCTTCACCTTCTGGGCGGTGCTGTATTCACCACTCGTAAGCATGCTGCTGTTGCTGTGTACGATGGGCACCTCGCCAAAGGTACGCACCAGGAAGAAGTAGCCCATGGCCTTCCACAACAGGCACTCACCCATGGCCGAAGCCTTGGTCTCGAGGGGTACGCTGCTGCCTTCAAGAAGTTCATAGACGGTGTTGGAGTGACCCACGGCAGCCCAGAGTGAGGCTGACATGTTCACCAAGTCTTCATCAGTACCGTTGACGGTGAACTGCAGATAGGGACTGCTGCCCCAGAAATAGTTGCCGCTGAGCACCTCACCAATCTTGATGAAGCCACGCTGGAAGTCGTACCAGGGCGAGTTATACAGATAGGTTGTAGCACCCAGGCACTGAGCTTCCGTCTTATAGTAGTTGTCGGTGTTGTAGCTGTCTTCGTTTGGTCTGTCGAGGAAGTCTTCACAGGCGGTGAAAGAGTATGCGGCGACAGCAGCCAAAGCCAGTGTTTTGATATTATTGAGTTTCATAATTCTATCCTTTCTTTAGAATGAGACGTTCAGGGCAAATGAATAGGTAGTAGGCGAGGGATAGCGGCCGTTGTCGAGTCCGAAGACGTTGGCGCTGGTAGTGCTGGCACCCACTTCGGGGTCGTAGCCACTATAGCCTGTGATAGTGCAGAGGTTCTGGATGTTGCACGACAGTCGCAGGTTCTCGATGCCGAAGGGCTGTATCAACTTCTTGGGGAAGGTGTAGCCCAGCGACACATTCTTCAGGCGCACGTAGCTGCCGTCCTCAATATAGCGGTCACTCCAACGGTCGTTGTCGTTGGGGTCGTTGATGCTGGCACGTGGTGTCGATGTACCGTCATTAGCCACATGGACGTTGGTCACGTCATCGTACCATGCCCAGACAAGCTGTCCGTCGCCACGGTCTACGCCTGCGCTGTAATCCTTGTTGGGATTGATGGGCTCAAGAATAGCACGGTCGTTGACGTCGGTCAACTGGTTAGTCCACGACGAATTCATGTGCGTGAGCTTCATCTTGTTGTAGTTACCAATCTTACCGCCTACTGAACCGTTGATGAAGATGTTCAGGTCGAAGTTCTTATAGCTGAATGAGTTGTTCCAGCCAAAGGTGTACTTCGGCAAGGGATTGCCAATGACGGTACGGTCGGACTCGTTGATGACGCCGTCGCCGTTCAGGTCCTTGTACTTGATGTCGCCCACCCAGACGGAGGAACCTTTCGAGAAGACGCCGTTCGAGGGATAGGCCTCAGGCTTCGGCGAGGTCTCGAGGTCTTCCAAGTCCTCATAGACGCCGTCGCAGACGTAGCCGTAGAAGTTATAGAGGGCTTCGCCCTCCTTGGTGTAGGATACAACGTCGGTCCACTGTCCGTAGCCAGTCAGGGCCACAGAGGTGGCACCGTCGCTCAGGCTGATAAGCTTGTTCTTGTTGAACGAGATCTGGAAGTCGGAGTCCCAAGTGAACTGTCCCCGGATGGGGTGGGTGTTCAACGAGATTTCCAAACCGGTATTGCGAATGTGTCCGTAGTTTCCCCAAGGTGCTGCGAGGGCGCTGGAGCCGTTGCCCTGCGTTCCCATGATCGAGGGCAGGTTGAGTTTCATCAGCATGTCGCGCGACTCCTTGATGTACCAGTCGACCGTGAGGTTGATGCGGTCGTTGAGGAATCCCAGGTCAAGACCAACGTTCCACTGTTCCTGACTCTCCCACTTGATATCCTTGTTGGCAATCTGTGCCGGACGGTAGGTAACGCCGAAGTCGGACTCCATCTTGCTGAGGGAAACGCCCCACTTGAATCCACCGATGTTCGAGTTACCCGTCTGTCCCCAGCCTACGCGCAGCTTACCGTTACTGACGATGTTGCCTAAGGCATCGTGGAAGAACTTCTCGTTCGAGAAGCGCCAAGAGGCTGCAAACGAGTGGAAACCTGCCCAGCGCTTGTTGGGACCGAAATTCGAGCTACCGTCGTAGCGGTAGGTATAGGTAGCGTTGTAGCGGTTGTCGTAGCCGTAGGTCCAGCGGGTGAAGAACGACGCCATAGCCGAGCTGCCGAAGCCGTTGCTGAAGGACTGCGTGCCCTGTCCCAGGTTAGGACTGTGAACCTCGTCGGAGGGCAGGTTGGTGTTCGACACCTGCACGTAGTCGTACTTCGACTCCCATGCCTCCTGTCCCACCATACCGGTGACGGAGTGCTTCTCGACGAAGGTCTTGTTCCACGTCAGGTAGTTCTTGAACTGCAGGAACGTGCCGCTGTTCTTGTTCCGCGACGATGAGTTGGTGGTGCGTTTCCACGTACCCAAGCTGATCATGGGCTCGTAGGTCTCACCCTTGCTGGCGTTCACATCGAAGCCTAACTCTGTATGCCAGATGAGTCCCTCGAAGAACTTGACATCGAAGAAGATATTACCGTTCAGCTTCTGACGGTTCAACAGAATATCATCCAACATGGCCATGGCAATGGGGTTAGGATTGGTGTAGCCCTCCTGGCTGATGGATGAGTATTCGCCGTCGATATCATAGATAGGTATTGAGGGGATGGTGGTCAGCGAGTAGGTGATCAAGCCCTCTTCCGAGTCGGCCAGCTTCAGGTCGTCGTTGCTGTTGGAGTAGGCAATGTTCACACCCATCTTCAGCCACTTCTTCAGCTCGGCATCAATGTTGGCGCGGAACGACAGGCGGTCGAACTTCGAACCGATGATGGTTCCTTCCTGATTCATGTACGAGCCGCTGACGTAGTACTGCACCTTTTCAGTACCACCCTGGGCACTCACCTGGTGGCTATGCTGCCAGGCCGTCTGGAACACGGCGTCCTGCCAGTTGGTACCACGACCCAGCACCGAGGGGTCGCTCAGGTAGGCATTGGCGGTGGCCACCTCGCCCTGCTGATACATGCTGTTGTAGAATTGTGCATACTCGCGCAGGTTCATCATGTCGAGACGCTTGTTCTGACGACTGGCTGCCACCATGCCGCTGTACGAGAACTTGGCCTCGCCGGCCTTACCGTGCTTGGTGGTGATAAGCACCACACCGTTGGCACCCTGGGCACCATAGATAGCGGTGGCCGAGGCATCCTTCAGAATTTCCATCGAGACGATATCGGCAGGATCGATGGTCGACAGGGGAGAGATGGTCGACACCGCACCATTACCCAGAGCGTCGCCAAGGCCGTAGGCTGCACCTGACTCACCACGGTCGTTACCACGAACGATGACACCATCGATGACGTAGAGTGGCTCGGCATTGGCATTAATAGTAGCGGTACCGCGCACGCGTATAGAAGAAGCGGAACCAGGGGCACCGCTCGTCTGTACGGCACTCACACCGGCAGCACGACCCTGTAGCGACTGGTCGAGGCTTGTGATGATAGAGCCCTTGATGGCATTCTCGCCCAATGAGACGGAGGCACCGCTCAGGTCTGACTTCTTCATCGTACCGTAGCCGACCACCACCACCTCGTCGAGCACCTGCTTGTCTTCCTCGAGGGTGATGTTGTAAGCATTCTGCTGTCCAACCTTCACCTCTTTGGTAACATAGCCGATGTAGGATACTACGAGTGTCGCACCCGGCTTTGCTTGGAGTGAGAACTTGCCGTCGAAGTCGGTTACCGTACCTGTCGACGTGCCTTTCACTAAGATACTGGCTCCGATGACGGGCCCCATGGCGTCGCTCACCGTACCAGTAATCTTCTTGTCTGCCTGCTGCGCTGCTTGAGGCAACGGGGCTTCATCGCCTGCAGCAAAGGCCTGAGGAGAAACGCCCAATAATGTTATTGAGCATACTCCTGCCAGAATCTTTTCTTTACAGTAATTCAGATTCATACATTAGTAATTTTATTATATTTGAAAATGTTGCATTCAGTTAGTAATAGTTATCGAGTGCAAAGGTATCATAATTTACCGAAACGCAATGACATTATTTTGCTCCTTACTGATACTTTTCTGCTATTGCAGGTCATAAATATGGGGTAAATAGAAGAAAAGTGTTCATTTCGGACAAAAAAGTAATATTTCCTTTCAACTAATGTTGCTAACTTTGCACCGTCAAAACAAACAAAACCAATAACACGAATAAATATGTCATACAAGAAGAGTATTTTGTGCATGCTGTCGGCCACGATGCTGACACTCGCAGCTCAGGCCCGCGTGGTGCTTCCCGCCCAGGTGGGCAGTCACATGGTGCTTCAGCAACAGACCGACGTACGCCTTTGGGGAAAGGCCACACCTGGGGCCACCATCAATGTCAAGGGCGACTGGATGTCGGCGGCTGCAACGGCCAAGGCGGCGTCTGACAGTACGTGGCTGTTGACCGTCAAGACGCCGGCAGCCTCGTTCACAGCCCACACCCTCACCATCAGCGACAACATGGGCGACGTCCAGAAGCTCGACGATATATTAATAGGTGAAGTGTGGTTCGCCAGCGGACAGAGCAACATGGAGATGCCCCTCAACGGTTTCTGGAACTGTCCTGTAAAAAACTCTAACGAGGAGATTTCCACAGCTGGCGAGTGGGCTTCGCGCATTCGTATGGCTACCATTCCCAAGACGGGAGCCACCTCGCCTCGCGAGTGGGTCGAGGGCCAATGGCAAGTACCATCGCCAGAGACGGCTCCCTGGATGAGTGCCACGGCATGGTTCTTTGCCAAGATGCTGACGCGCTCGCTCCAAGTGCCCGTGGGCATCATTGCCTGTGCCTGGGGTGGAGCTAGCGTCGAGGGATGGTCGCCCCGTCACCTGCTCGAGACCTACAGCGATGTCAACATCGAGGAGGAACTCAAGAAAGGATGGAACGGGAAGTGGTGGGAGTACTACACTCCGCTCATCATGTACAACGGCATGTTGCACCCCATGCGCCACTATACCGTGCGTGGCTTCATTTGGTATCAGGGCGAGGCTAATGTTGGCAAGGACAAGACCTATGCTGAACGCCTGAACAACATGGTGCGTCAATGGCGCAGCGACTTCAAGGACACCAACAACCAACTGCCTTTCTACTTTGTCGAGATTGCGCCTTGGGCAGGCTATGGCGACGGTAACTCGTTAGGACTTCTTCGCGAAAGCCAGCACCGTGCGGCCTCGCTCATTCCCAACAGCGGCTTCGTATCAACCGTCGACCTGGTAGAGCCCTGGGAGTGCAACCAGATTCACCCCGCCGAGAAAGAGAAAGTGGGTCAGCGACTGGCCTACATTGCTCTGAACCGCACCTACGGCATGAAGAGCATCTGCTGCGACTCGCCCGAATACGACCACATGGAGGTTCAGGGCAACGAGGTGGAGGTGTTCTTCAAGAACGCCGATGACGGTCTTTCGCCCTGGCAGGACATTGTGGGCTTCGAGCTTTGTGGTGCCGACGGAGAGTACAAGCCCGCCCGTGCTCATCTCAACGAGTCGCACAAGTCAATCATCGTTACTGCCGACGGCGTGGCTGTCCCCACTAATGTGCGCTACTGTTTCCGCGCCTTCCAGCCAGGCAACCTGCGTAACCATCGCAACCTGCCTGTAGCTCCCTTCCGTAGTGACAAAAATTGAAGATTTGAAAGATTGAAGTATTGAAGAATTAAAGTAATGAAGAAAACAATTCTTTTACTGGGTACAATGCTCCTTGGCGCAGTTCCCTCGATGGCTTGGCAAGGAGATGTGAAGGTGGAAACGCCAAATATGCTGATGCTGCTGACGGCACAGGAAGGACAGGACTTGCGCATGGCTTACTTTGGAGCGAGGACGGCTACGCTGCAAGAAGTGTGCGATGCTGGTGATGATGTGAACTTCCCTGCACTGCCAGCCTTCGGTACGGTGGATATGATTCATCTGCCAGCTATACAGGTGCAGCATGCCAATGGCGACCAAAATTTGGAATTGAGTGTTGAGAGGTTAGAGTCGAGAGACGAAGCCAATGCCAAGGTGCATATAGTCACCATGAAGGATAAGTTGCTACCCGTCATCGTGCGCCTCTTCTATAAAGCTTACAAGACGGTGGACATCATTGAGACATGGACGGAGATAGAGCATCAGGAGAAGAAGGCCATCACATTGAAGCGCTACGACTCTGGCCATCTGACGTTACGCCGGGGCGACGTGTGGCTGACGCATCTGCATGGCGACTGGGCTTCGGAAACCAACGTGACGCAGGAGCCACTGACGAGCGGTCTGCAGGTGATTCGTAACTCAGACGGAGCACGCAACGCCCACTTGGATGCACCTGAGGTGATTTTTTCATTAGACGGGCAGCCTCATGAGCTGCATGGCCGGACTATCGGCGCAGCACTCTGTTGGAGCGGCAACTTTGAACTGCGCATCAACACCACCGACAAGAACTTCCATCATTTCTATGCTGGTATCAACCCGCAGGCTTCGGAGTATATCTTGGAACCAAAGCAGGTCTTTACGACCCCACATCTGGCCCTGACCTACAGTGAAGAGGGCATGGGTGGTGTGAGCCGCAGCTTCCACCGTTGGGCGCGTACTTGCGGTATGCTGCATCGTGGCATGAACGTTGGCGACATCCTGTTGAACTCGTGGGAGGGTCTTTACTTCGACATCAACGAGGAGCGCATGGTGCAGATGATGGATGACATCTCGAAACTGGGTGGTGAATTGTTCGTGATGGATGACGGCTGGTTTGGTGACAAGTATCAACGTAACAATGACTCTTCAACGCTGGGTGACTGGGTGGTGGACAAACAAAAGCTACCTGGCGGGCTGAAAGCGCTGGTCGATGCCGCCCGCGAGAAGGGTATCAAGTTCGGCATCTGGATTGAGCCGGAGGCTGTGAACACGAAGAGTGAACTCTTCGAGAAGCATCCCGAATGGGTATTGCAGACAAAAGGACGGGAACTGAAGTTAGGTCGTGGAGGCACGCAATTGGTGCTCGACATGACCAACCCGCAGGTACAGGACTTTGCCTTTAAGATTGTCGATGACTTGCTGACACAATACCCGGAGATAGCCTATATCAAATGGGATGCCAATGCACCGATACAGAACGTAGGTTCGCTCTATCTGCCCATGGCGAAACAGACAAACCTCTACGTGGACTATCACCTTGGTTTGCTAAAGGTGCTAAAGTGCATCCGCGCCAAGTACCCTGACGTCGTGATTCAGGACTGCGCCTCTGGTGGCGGTCGTGCCAACTACGGATTGCTGCCTTATTTTGATGAGTTTTGGGTCAGCGACAATACTGATGCCCTGCAGCGCGTCTATATCCAGTGGGGCACCTCGCTCTTCTTCCCCGCCAATGCCATGGCAGCCCATATCAACCACTGTCCCTACTGGAATACGGGCGGGCGGGTTATTCCCGTAAAGTTCCGCTGCGATGTGGCCATGAGCGGTCGCCTCGGCATTGAGCTGCAGCCAAAGGACATGACGCAGGAGGAACGCAGTCAGGTGGAGACGTGCTTCAAGGACTACAAGGAGATACGCACGATTGTTCAGACTGGCGACCTCTACCGTCTCATCTCTCCATACGATAGGAAGGGTGTGGCCTCACTGATGTATGTAACCGAAACGAAGGACCAAGCCACCTTATTTGTGTATAAGGTCGAAAATTACTATGGCCAGCCCATCCCCCGCATTCGTTTGGCAGGTCTGAATCCCAGCAAAACCTACGTGATTACAGAGAAAAATGTACGTGCCGGTCAGAAACCGTGCGCCCTCAGCGGCAAGCAGTTTACAGGCAAGTTCCTCATGAATGTGGGCATCGAAGTTCCACTATGGGAGGATTACGCGTCGAGAGTATTTAGCCTAAAATAGAGAAACAATATGAAACAGTGTATTTTATTATCTGCTGTGGCTGTTATAATGACAGCCTGCGGGACGAATGCTGTCAAGGAAAAGACAGTCAGTGTGCAGTTGGAGGAACTGTTGCAGGGTTTACAGGTCAGAGGCTATATGGTGGGACATCAGGATGATCCTTTCTATGGCGTCAACTGGTCGGGCATCGCAGATGCCTCGAAGCCGGAACTTGGGCGCAGCGACACGAAGGAGACCTGTGGCGACTATCCCGCCGTGATGGGCTTTGACCTGGGCGGCATCGAGATGGGCGACGCTAAGAATCTGGACAGCGTTCCCTTCACCCGAATCCATGACGAGTTGATAGCCCATCATGAGCGGGGCGGCATCGTCACCCTTTCGTGGCATCCCCGCAATCCCTTGACGGGTGGCACGGCCTGGGATGTCAGCGACACCACCGTGGTGCGCAACATTCTGCCCGGCGGCAGTCAGCATGAGAAGTTCCAGCAATGGATGGGACGCGTGGCCGACTTCATCAGTACGCTAAGCGACAGCAAGGGGCGGCCTGTGCCCATCATCTTCCGTCCTTGGCACGAGAACAATGGTTCATGGTTCTGGTGGGGCGAGAAACTGTGTACGGCAGAGGAATATAGGCAGTTGTGGAATCTGTTGCAGGATGACTTCCGGCAGCGCGGCTTCGACAACCTGCTGTGGAGCTATTCGCCGAATCTCGACGGCCAATGGACAGAAGCACGCTTCATGCAGCGCTATCCGGGCGACGACCGGGTGACGCTGATAGGCGAGGATGCCTATCAATGGGGGACGGAAGAGGATTTCGTCAGTCAGGTGACTGCCGACCTTGACTTCCTCAGTGCCTTTGCCAAGAATCATGGCAAACTGTTGGCTCTGACCGAGTGTGGTCTGAAGAACATGCCGGACTCGACGTGGTACACCCGTGTGCTGCAACCCGTCATGGACCGCTACCCCATCAGCTATTTCCTGTTATGGCGCAACTACCGCGAGGAATTCTTCGGTCCTGTTCCTGGAGAGCCGTGGGGCGACAACTTCAACAAAATGGTAAGCAGCAAAAATGTGCATACGTTAAAGGGAATCATCCAATAAAACTATATAAATATGAATTTTCAAGATAAAGTAAAACTACTGCGCGAGCGTCATGCGGCACTACTCGCACGCAAGAACAGCCCTGTAGAGGGCGGACGCTCGGCTTCGCCGCTCTGCTATGCAGAGAACGGTATCTACGAGAAATACCAGTACCCCATACTGACCGCCGAGCATACGCCGTTGGAGTGGCGCTATGACTTCTCGGAGAAGGACAACCCCTACTTGATGCAACGCATCATGATGAATACTGTCCTCAATGCAGGAGCTATCAAGTTGGACGGCAAGTACCTGTTGGTGTGTCGCGTGGAGGGAGCAGATCGCAAGAGCTTCTTTGCTGTTGCTGAATCGCCTAATGGTATAGACCAGTGGCACTTCTGGGAAGAGCCTGTCACCATGCCCGACACGGAAGACCCTGCTACCAACATCTATGACATGCGACTGACACAGCACGAAGACGGATGGATATACGGTGTGTTCTGTGCAGAGCGCCACGATGACTCACAGCCGGGTAATCTCTCGGCAGCTACGGCCACAGCAGGCATAGCCAGGACAAAAGACCTGAAGACATGGGAGCGGTTGCCCGACCTGAAGTCCAGAAGCCAGCAACGTAACGTGGTGCTCCACCCTGAATTTGTCGATGGCAAGAAATACGCTTTCTACACCCGTCCGCAGGATGGCTTCATCGACACAGGTAGTGGCGGCGGCATAGGCTGGGCGCTGGTGGATGACATCACCCATGCCGAGGTGAAGGATGAAAAGATTATCTATGAGCGCAAGTACCATACTATCACCGAGGTGAAGAACGGCGAAGGGCCGCACCCATTGAAGACCGCGAAGGGCTGGTTGCACCTGGCTCACGGTGTGAGGGCGACAGCCGACGGCCTGCGCTACGTACTGTATATGTATATGACGGCACTCGATTACCCCACACGGGTCATAGCCCGTCCGGGCGGCTACTTCCTGGCGCCCGAGGGTGACGAGTATCTGGGCGATGTGATGAACGTGGCCTTCGCCAATGGCTGGATTATGGACGATGACGGACGGGTGTTGATATACTATGCTTCGGCTGATACCCGTATGCACGTGGCCGTGTCAAGCGTCGACCGTCTCATCGACTACTGCATGAACACACCCGAAGATGGGCTGACCACCTCGGCCAGTGTGGAGACCATCAAGCGACTCATCGCAAAGAACCGCACAAATAAATTGTAAGTGATGTTTATCTCATATAGATGAAAGTTCAAATATTGAAACAGGAAGTGCGCGAGGTGTTGGAACACAACATCCTGCGCTTCTGGATTGACCACATGCAGGACGATGAGCATGGCGGCTTCTACGGGCGTATTGACAATAACAATGTGCTTCACGCCGATGCTGACAAGGGAGCCATCCTAAACGCCCGCATCCTGTGGTCTTTCTCGGCAGCCTATCGGGTGTTGCGTCAGCCAGTCTATTTGGATATGGCCAACCGTGCCATGCGTTATTTCATCGACCACTTCATCGATCCGGAATATGGAGGCGTGTATTGGAGCCTGGACTACAAGGGACAGCCAAAGGACACGAAGAAGCAGTTCTATGCCATCGGCTTTGCCATCTACGGCCTGTCGGAATACGCCCGCGCCACTGGCGATAAGGAGGCACTGATGCAGGCTATCCGATTGTATCATTGTATTGAAGAGCATGCCCTCGACCGTGAACAGGGCGGTTATATTGAGGCCATGACCCGCGACTGGCAGCCCATTGCCGACATGCGCCTATCGGATAAAGATGCCAACTATCCTAAGTCGCAGAACACGCATCTGCATATTATTGAGCCATACGCCAACCTGTATCGTGTGTGGCCTTCGGCAGAATTGGAAAAGTCGCTGCGCAACATCATCGACATCTTTACAGACAAGATTCTCAATCCCGAGACACATCATCTGGACCTCTTCTTCGACATGGACTGGACACGTGGTGCAGGGCAACTGGAGAGCTATGGGCACGACATTGAATGTTCGTGGCTGATGCATGAGGCTGCACTGGTATTAGGCGACAGAGAAGTACTGAACAAAGTGGAGCCAATTGTGAAAATGGTAGCGAGAGCCTCAGAAAAAGGACTGACTACCGATGGTTCCATGATCCATGAGGCCAATCTTACGGCAGGTACTATTGACGACGATCTCCACTGGTGGGTGCAAGCCGAAGCGGTGGTAGGCTTTGTCAATATTTACCAGCATTTCCATGACGAATCGGCATTCGAAAAGGCCCTCCGTCTATGGCAGTACATCAAGGACAACCTGATAGACTATAAGCATGGCGAGTGGTATTGGAGCCGTCATCGCGACGGGACGCTCAACACCGTCGACGACAAGGCCGGATTCTGGAAATGTCCCTACCACAACAGCCGTATGTGCCTGGAGATACTTGAACGATTCGCATGAGAAAGACGATCATCATACTTTGCAGCCTTTTATGCCTGGAAGGGCTACGGGTAGTCGTGTCAGCAGGTCATCGCGAAACGCTTGCTACCGATAGGAACGCAAGAATGGCTGGAACTGACGATACGACCATCAGCCTGGCTGGCCAATGGCACTTTGCCCTCGACCCTGACGGCACGATGACAGCGGCATCGCTATTCTCAGAAGTAGTAACTCTACCCGGCACCACCGATACGAATCAGAAAGGAACGCCCCTGAACCGTTTCGACGAGACCACCCACCTGAGCCGTCGCTATGCCTACAAGGGGAAAGCATGGTATAGCCGCGAAATAGAAATCCCACAGGAATGGGCGGACGAGTCCGTCGTGCTTCTATTAGAACGTACCAAGTACACGGAAGTCTATATGGACGGAGCGCTTATATCCTGCAATAACGACATTTCGACCCCACAGCTATACACGCTTCCCCAGCCACTGGCTTCAGGCCGACACACGCTCACCATCATGGTAGACAATGGAAGCCATATTCCCCAACAACTCTATGCCAACAGTCATGCCTGCACAGAAGATACCCAGACCAACTGGAACGGCATTATCGGAAAGATAGAGCTTAGAAGGGCGGATGTCTGTGTCAACCAACCAGACACCATTCACCATTCACCATTAACGATTCTTGATTCACAATTTTGTCAGAACGGTCACCGCATTTTCCTTCGCGGCAAGCACGATGCCTGTGTCTGGCCACTGACGGGACATGTGCTTATGGACTATGCATCGTGGGCCGGATATCTGCAACGTTGTGCAGACTATGGCATCAATCACGTGCGTTTTCATAGCTGGTGCCCCCCCGAGGCCGCCTTTGCCGCTGCCGACTCGCTGAACATCATTCTTCAACCGGAGCTCCCCTTATGGGGTGACTTCGATGACAAGGACAGCGTGCTGATGACCTTTCTGCACAAGGAAGGCGTGAACATTTTGCGCTGGTACGGCCATCACCGCTCGTTCCGTATGTTTGCCTTGGGCAATGAGCTATGGGGGAGTATCGACAAGATGAAAGCGTTCGTCGATGATTTCCGCAGCATAGCTCCTGACAAACTCTATACCTTTGGCTCAAACTATTACTTAGGCTACCAGGGAGTGAAGCCCGGTATGGACTATTTCACCACATGCCGGGTGGGCGCTGAAAGGCTACGGGTTCTTGCTGGGGCAAGCGAACAAGTTCGAGCGGGCGACGACACGTCGGGAATAGCTTGGGGCAGCTACGACACCCATACACGCGGTTCTTTCTCGTTTGCCGACGCATTCGACGGAGGCATGATCAATCACTTCCGACCCAATGCAAAGATGAACTTCGAAGAAGGCTGTTCGCGGAGCAGTGTCCCCGTCATCAGCCACGAGACGGCACAATTCCAGACTTATCCTGACTATAACGAAATCAGCAAATACACAGGCGTGCTGCGGCCATGCAACATGGAGGTATTCCGTCAGCGGCTTGCTGATGCAGGCATGGCCGATCAGGCCGAAGCCTTTCATCGCGCCAGTGGCCGATGGGCGTATCTGCTTTATAAGCAGGACATCGAGATGGACCTACGCACACCCAATATGGCAGGTTTCCAGCTGCTCGACCTTCAGGACTATCCCGGACAGGGCTCGGCCTACGTGGGCATACTCGATGCCTTCATGGACTCCAAGGGCATCTGTACACAGAGCGAGTGGCGGCAATTCTGCTCCCCCGTAGTGCCACTGCTGGTAAGCGATGCCTATTGCTTCACCTTCAGCGAGGGCATTCACGGAAAGATACAGGTGGCCAACTATAGCGGCGGTTCACTATACAATACGAAGGTAAGATGGGAGTGCGCAGGACAGCATGGCGAACTGAGCATCCCCGACGGCGAGGGGCTACTCGATGTCGACGCTATAGACATCGATCTAAAGCATCTGAAACAGGCCACACAGCTAAAGCTGATGCTGCAAATCGGCGACTATCATAACAGCTATGACTTATGGGCCTATCCCAACGACGTGAAGCTTGAAAAGAAGGGCATCGTGATGGCCAATGAACTGACCGACGACATCGTCAGCAAGCTGCAGAAAGGAGCCAAGGTGCTGCTGACACCAGACTCAACGGAGCTGTGCGTGGGTGGGCTGTTCCAGAATGATTATTGGAACTATAGGATGTTCAAGACTATCTCGGAGAACAACAAGAAGCCAGTGTCGCCCGGCACGCTCGGTCTGCTCTGCGACCCAAAGCACCCGCTGTTCAGCAATTTCCCCACCGACGAGCATACATCGTGGCAGTGGTTCCCCGTGGTGAAGGCAAGTCATCCCTTCATCCTGGATCATACGAACAAGGACTACCGTCCGATAGTGCAGGTCATCGACAATATTGAGCGCAACCACAAGCTGGGGCTTGTCTTCGAGTTCCAAGTGGGTAAGGGCCGCCTGCTCATAGTCATGAGTGATTTGGAACAGGTAGCCCGGTATCCCGAAGGCCGGCAGTTCTATGCCAGTGTGCTGAATTATATGCACTCCCCAGACTTTGCTCCTGCCACGGCCATCACCGCCGACCAGCTTCATTTGCTCTTCACAACCAAGGTGAACGAGAAACAAATGGAAGAGTTGAACAACATATCACCATATTAGTAAAACAAACTGATTGTATAGATGAAACCATACAAATTTCAACCATATCTGAAGACCACCATCTGGGGCGGCTATCAGATTGCGCCTTTCAAAGGCATCTTCAATGCCCAGCCCAATGTGGGCGAGAGCTGGGAAATCAGCGGTGTGCCTGGCCATGAAAGTGTGGCTATCAACCGTGGACTTATTGACGATGTGGACGAAGGTCTGACACTTGTCGAGCTGATTGACAAATACAAAGGTTTGCTCGTAGGCCAAAAGGTCTACAAAAAGTACGGCAACCGATTTCCACTCTTGGTTAAATTCATCGACTCACGCCAGGACCTCAGTGTTCAGGTACATCCGGATGACAAGCTGGCCATGCAGCGCCATGGCTGTCAAGGCAAGACGGAGATGTGGTATATCATCAAGAGCGATGTGGGTTCAAAAATATATGCAGGCCTCTCGAAGAGTATCACCCCTGATGAATATGAACAGCTGGCTACTGCCGAACCCCAAAATGGGCGCTCACCCATGCAGGATGTCATTGCCACCCACGAGGCTCATGAGGGCGACCTCTATTTCCTGCCAGCAGGCCGACTGCATGCCATCGGTGCCGGCAACTTCTTGGCAGAGATACAGCAGACCAGCGACATCACTTATCGCGTCTATGACTTCGGACGCAAAGACGAGCATGGTAATCCTCGCGAACTGCACATTGAGCAGGCCAAAGAGGCCATCGACTATCAGGTATGGCCTGCTTATCGCACGTCCTACGACAGTACGAAACCTATTTCACAACTCATCAACTGCCCATATTTTGTTGTACATCGCGTGGTCGTACAGGTCGCTCAGCAGATAGACTTCCACTGCGACTCGTTCGTCATCGTCGTCTGCCTATGGGGTAATGCCAACATCAACGGCATTGACATCCGTCAGGGTGAGACTATTCTCGTCCCTGCCAGCGAAAACATCCTTTATATCTTTGGTAACGCCACCTTCTTAACGGCGACTTTGCCATAAGAATTTGCTTTAGCGAACTCGCTAAGATAACATAAAAAAGAGGGTGTGTCACTGAACACACCCTCTTCATTATTAAAACGGTCCGTGGCCCATGCAACTCGTGGTGGTCAACGCCGTGGCTGCCGCCGTGATGGCTGCTACTATCACCTTCAACAGCACATCCCAAAAACGCTTACTCTTCATGATAATGTTTCATGTTTCGCTCGGCGCCTTGCGAAGCTTTGCTTGCAAAGAATGGTTAATGTTTCATGGTTAATGCTTCTGAGCGAAGCGAATTTAATGTTTAATGTTTCATGTACATTACCCTCCGTCCAGGGGCGCATCGTTGTTGCCACCGCCACCGCCGTTGTCACCGCCGTTGTCACCGCCGTTGTTCGTGCCGCCACCGTTCTGGGTACCGCCACCCTCATTCGTGCCATTCGTGGGATTCGTGTTCGTTCCACCGCCGTTCTGGGTGCCGCCCTCATCCGTGCCATCCGTGTTCGTTCCCTCGTTGTCCTCGATCTCGCCGCTGTCGCCGCTGGTCACACGCTTCAGCACGTTGCCATTCTCGTCCAGGCAGGTGATCTGGATGCTGGTGTTCTTCAACTCGTCCTTCACATCGACGTTGGGCGTGTAGATGACACGGCGCGCGGTGATGAGGCTGGTCTTCACATCCTCCAGGTCAGCCACCGCCTTGGAGCGTACACTGAATCGCATGGTTCCCAGTCCGGGCAGGAGTACGCTGTGACCCTCGGTGGCCCACGTGCGGATAACCTCGCCGGCAGCGTCCCAGGCCGCCTTGATCACGCCTGCGCTGATGCCGCTGTGGGTAGCAGCCTCGCTGAACACCTTCTTCTCCTTAATACTAGTGTCGCCGCCGTTTCAATTTGACAATGACAAGTGAAGTGCAAGAGTGAATGCTGAGCCGAGCTCGCTCGAGCTATGCTGAGCCGCAGCCTTTACTCGCGATGCATCTAAAATGCATTGCAAAGGTACGAAAATTTCAAATGCCAAGTGCAAAATAATTCGAAAAAAGTTGCGAAAAAAATTGCGTAATTCAGAATTTTTTCGTACTTTTGCAATTGTAATAATCTATTACAATTGCGAGTGAAGGCTGCGGCTCAGCATACCTCGAGCAGGCTCTGCGTTCGCCTTGTACAATAAATAAAGAGCTCTGAAAAAGGCGGTAGGCGGCTGGCCGATGTATTCAGTCGCGTAGTAATCTAATACCATAAAAAACACAACAAAAGTATGATTGAACTGTATCTATCGAAGGTGACCGAGAATTCGGAAACCGAACAGGTGAGTAAGCTGTATGCCCGCGTGGACTACAAGGAGAGCCTCGACATCGAGGACATGGCCCACCATATGGCCAAGCACAACACGGCCTTCTCGGAGGGACTGATCATGGGTATTTTGATTGACTTCGTCAAGTGCGTGCGCGAGATGGTGCTCAACGGCAACACCGTGAAGATCAAGAACCTGGCCATCTTCAAGGCCACCGTCGAAGCCAACGCCCTGGAGACGCTGTACGATGCCGATGCGGACAAGGTGGCCACGGCAACCATCGGAGCCCTGAAGGAGGGCGACAAGACCGGCCCTGCCGTGAAGGTCGTCAAGCTGCTGGCACAGTCGACCGGCGAGTTCACCCGCGACGAACTGAAGAAGGACGTCAAGATGGGCTGGACGGACAAGACCAAGGCCGAGATTGCCGCTGCCAAGGGTGGTGCGAACACGGATGGCACGGAGAATGGCCAGAACGGTGGTGGAACGAACACGAATCCCACGAATGGCACGAATGAGGGTGGAGGTTCGAACACCGGAGGCGGCACCAACAACGGCGGTGGTGGCGGCAGCAACGACGCTCCGCTGGATGAAGGGTAATGTATATAAACATTAAACATTAAATTCGCTTCGCTCAGATGCATTCTTGGCGAGAAAAGCGTCGCAAGGCGCCGAGTGAAGCATTAATGATGCTATGAAAAAGAAGGAAGGGGACAAGTACCTGCCATCTGATTTCAAAGAAACGGCAGATGCTCTGACTAATAAACCAGAATAGTATATCCGTTGGAAAAACCTTAATTCTCCGCAGCCCAACGCCGCGGAGATTTTTTTGCACAAATATTTGGAACTTTCAATTTTATTTCTTATCTTTGCCGCCGAGTGAGAAGGACTCGCTCGGCAGAAGTAGCGTTATGCTCCAAACTTGCGGAACGAAAACGTAGGAAATTTTCAAAGCAAGGCTGAAATAAGCAGGAGAGCACAACGGCTTCCACGCATAGTGCGTGGGGCTGTGCTCCATTTTCTTATTTCGGGTTTTCCTACGACCCTCGTTCCGGAACTGGCAAAGGCAGTCCCGCGCTTCTGCTATGTAGTAAAGTCAATAACGAATAACCTGATGATAATAACCAAAACTATAGAGCTTATGAAACGAATTCAACTCGTAATGGGTATGATGCTGCTGATGGCAGGTTATACTATGAACACCAATGCGCAGGTTGTAAACGACGACAACGAGGATGGTGTTGTGAAATT
>JAEEGF011248466.1_pt1 | contig 28021 bp, 10 predicted proteins | sample 9134171 | NCBI WGS metagenome assembly JAEEGF01 (sample SAMN16246542, study PRJNA631951) | gut metagenome | biome: gut microbiome; feature: rumen; material: AP-attached | host: Bos | place: Iran: Karaj | collected 2018-10 | reverse complement strand
ATCTATAGCTGAAACCGTATAATTATCTCATTCGACAGTTGATTGATATCATTCAGCCAAAAAGTTTGTAGTATCATCATTAGATTCAGCCGCATTAGCAGCAGGATCAAAATTATTAAATTTTCATCATTTTACTGAAATTTTACAAGTTCAATTAGCATAATTAGCATCTAAACAATTAAGTGTAAAGGCATATGGTTTAATATTATCAAGCTGCTGTATTTTAAAAATTCATCAATTAATAGTTAATTCTCAATCATGTACATAAACAGCAGAAATATTTCAATTATACGTTCAATTCTCAATTGTAACTTTTGCTCAATCTCTTAAATCAACAGCATATTCATCGTTTTCTTTAGCTTGTAATACTCCGTTTCAAGTTATGGTAACTTCTACACCTTCTCATTGTACACTAATTAAAGACCATGAACCTGGAGTAATATCCCAAATATCTGTTGTGTTGCTTAAAGTTTTTCAATTTAAATCTAATGTTATAGATTTAGTTATTGTAACTTGTTCAGTTTGGTCCAAGTCTTTTAATACTATTATAGTATCGCCATCTGATGCTCCAGCGACAGCAGAAGCTAATGTTGCATAATTTGTACTACCAATACTTGCTACAGGATTTATAACAGCTCCATCTACCAAATAATCTGTATTTGGATTTTCACTAAATGTTCATCATGCTATAAAATGTATTATTGGTTCTGCTCATTCTTTTTGATTTTCACTAACTACTGCACCATTAAATGTTCATCCGTTTACAGCAACTTCTACTTTGTGTCATTCCGCATATATATCATTTCATTCAGGATTAGTTATTATTAATGAATTTACTCAATTAAATTCTCATCACACAACTTCAACATTTATTGGAAGGTTTGTTGTATGTTGAGAAATAGCAATTGCTGCTCATACTGTTGTTGTTCAATTTCAATTTCACACTACTGATGCTGGATTTCAGTTTGATGTGAATGTTCATCCATTAATATGCATTTCTCATGCACGTATTTCTAATGCGGTCTCAGCTGCTGTTATTGATGTTCAATCATATATATTTACTATTGAATATCCATTTTGAGCTATTCATACATCAGAAGAATTAATTGTTCAGTACATATTTATAGTACTGTTTCATTCGTAAATATTTCACATTACTCGGATATTATCAGCCAATGTTCAATATATATCTAATGTCACTCAATAAGCTGCATTAGTAGTGTTATTTGTTACTATTATTGCATAACCATCAGTGTCAATTGTTACATTTTCTTCAACTTTTAAATACGAATATTTAGAAGCAACTGCACTATCTTCAGAACCATAAACTCGAATAGCATCACCATTAAAATTACCATTTTCAATAACCAATTTTCCATTTAATACATACATAAAATATGTATTGTCTAATGTGTTGGAATTTAAGTCTAATATTATATTTCTATTTCAATTAATAGCCAACGTGTTAGTGGCAGTTACATCCTCCATTAATGTAATTGTCGTCTCTGTTCAATCAGTTGGAACTGCTGCTATTGCCGCCTCAAGAGTAGCATATCATACTTCTCAAATCTTAGCCACATCATCAGCCATACTAACTCCTCCGAGTCAACGTCCAGCCAAAAAAATAGCTAATAAGCTAAGTAAAAGTCTTTTTTTCATAATTGTGCGATTAGAAAAAATAAAAAAATCTCTTAAAGATTAAATATACGATTACATATAATTAGCACTATGTCAATCAAATTTAAAGACAAAACTAACCATTTTATAAAAAATATTTTTTAATATCTGATTTTTGGGAAAATTGTGGCTTAATTATTCCAAAAAAAATCAAAAATCATATTTTATTTACATTGTAAAGTATTTTTTTTATATTTTTGGTTTTATACAGGATAATGTGAATTTTTAAGTAGTTTTTTTTTGGTCAAAAACATTAAATAAGTATAATTGTATATATAAGTATAAAATTTTATTATGAATTTGATTATGAGTAACAAAAACAAAAAAATATTCACTTTGATAATTTTGTGAGTTTACTTGGTAACTAACTTTTTCCAGTCTATGCTCTATTCTGGAAATAAGGTTTATGCAGCCAGAAATAACTCATGAGAAAGTCAGATAAATTATAAAAATATCGTAGCTATCATAGTAAACGATGATCTTTACAATGGTATAAACAACATAAGAAGTGAATTGGAATGGTATGTGGAAAAATACATCCAATGAGATGATAGAAATAATAGATATACTGCTATTTCAAATTCACAAGCTTTGGTTTTCCCCGTAAATACTGATAATTTTTCTGCAAAAAATATTACACAACTTTTGGAAAACATATATTTTGGATGAATTGAATGAGAAACTTCTAGATTGGTATGATTAATTTTGATTTGAGATATTCCATTGCCTGTGGTGAATCAAAATGGATATATATATCCTACTATCTACCCTTATGTGGATTTTGAAGAGCAGAAATTCATTTGGGATGAAGATAGCCAATATTTCGTTTATAATAACAATCCAAACTGACAGGCTGAAGTTTGGCACTGAATAATAGATTTTGGAGACAATATACAAGAATACAAGGATTATTTCCATAAATTAGAGAGTTATCGAGACGATCCAGAATCTTTCGTGGACAAAGCTATTTGGTACGAAGACTTTATCGGAAATACTAAGTATTTTAATGATACATCTCTAAATGCTTATCTAAATAATTTCTTGTTCGCTGAAGACTTGTGATATCATAGATATAGTGATTTGATGGTAAAAGTATTACAGTGACAACGTAACAAGGAAATGAGTGATTTCATGGAAGAGTTTAATGGAGCATTTACTGGATCTCAGCCTGAAGCACTAACTGAAGCATTGGCTGCACTAGCTAATTCAAACACAGATATGAATACACCTACAATGCAAATAAAAGCTGTTGTAGATAATGGATATTTAGATAAATACACTGCCCTATTTGGACAGAAATATCTCAAAACAATTAGTGACAATGTTGAGACGGCCAATAGATGGATAGAGACTCTAAGTTGATCTAGTGGAGCACAGCACTATATAGATGCGTTGGACACAGTATACAAGATGGTAGAATTAAATGATGATATAGTTTTGAGATCAAAATCAAGCATGGAACCAGTTATGATTATGGTAAATAACGCTCTAGAAGAGGCTGTAGACGAAAAAGTAGAAAAAGAGAAATATCGATTAAATGAAGTACTACCTCTGACATATTTGAAATATGAATGAAAAAGAAGATTTTTGTGAAAATGTGTTTGGAGTATCTATGAAGCTTATGAGAATTACGCATTTGGAACGAATGCTAGATATTTAGAATCTATGGAACAGACAAGTACTTATAGATGAACATATAGAAATTACGAATCTATCGATTGATTAACTATACAAAGCATCCAAAGCTGATATACAAGAAATGGTTATAGTACATGAGTTGTCCCATCTACAGATTTAGATATTGATTTAAATAAGAAATCTATATGATGATCATACGATATTTTTGCACAACAAGTCGATGCAAATAGATGATATAATTACAATAATTCACTTTCAGAATACAAGATTTATAGCTGAAACAAAACTGCAAAAAAGGAGAATTGGGGTATTAATTGTGTAAATCGTTTTTTGTGAATGTGTATAAAACGTAGATGGGCAATATCTGACCATGACTGATCGTGATGTGATTTGGTTTCTGAAAACGGAGATCAATGAGGATGTGAAGACCCAGTAGAATACGGTTTAAGGATACGATGATGAGCTTCTCCATTAAATTTGGACCCATGAGCAGGTTGAAGTTTTGTATGGAAATCTTGATATTCTTATACAGGAGCTATTAGTCCAATATTTGATATATGATGAAGTACTGCATTACAGGCTGCGGAATATAAGTCAAATAGTTTTGAATGACTTAATGAATATTCATATTTAACTATAAGGAGATTTTCACCAGAAGTACCATGAAAGCCAAGATTTTACTCAGCAAATCCTTTGAAAAAAGCACCTGATACCTACTGATTTGGATATGATTACTCTATGGATTATGAAGTAAAATTTGCAAATGAAATACCTGTAATCAATAGTGATTGAGATATAGTCAGACGGATTAACATAGGTACAAAAACAGGCTCAGATGTAGATTATTTTGATAAATATACATCAAATGCTATAGTGCAATGAAATATCATAAAGATAAAAAATACATACGCATGATGAGATACTAAATGTTGATGAGCATGAGAAGTTTATACATATAAAACATTGGATTCTAGAGTAAAAAATGATTCTGTAAATGAAATAGAGGTAAATGGTGAAGAATATTATATTTTCGATGACCTCCGCTCCCCTTCAAAACAATTATACGAAGAACTTTCAATGTATTTAGATGCAGTTTCTGGGTCTGTAAATATCATAGTATGAACAGGGAATGATACACTACTTTGACTATTATCTGAAATCAAGGCAGATATAAATGCTATCTCCTGAAGACTTCAAACGATATTAGACACAAACATAATTACTGCAGAGACCTTGAATTCATGAGAAATTAGGAATTTGGCTAATAATTGGTCGAACGCATTTAATGGTACTATCGCAAGTGGATTACTTACCAAAATTCAGGACGCACAAGATGAAGTGATATCACTAAGTGGATTTATTGATCTTTGAGATTCTCTATTTGATGGTGTCATTGGTTATCTGGATGAAGAATATAATTCTTTTCAAGTTAATGGATGGGATTTGATTTTCTTGAATCAATGGAAAAACAACATATACAACACTATTGTAGATATATTAGATAACTACCAAGGCCTAAAACCAATTATCTTTAGAGCTAAAAATCGTTATGATGAAATTGGTTATTTATTGAACACAGAAGATGTTATAGACAACCTTTCGGGTAAAAAAGAACATTTAGCTAGTTTGTTAGGTTGATCATGATGTCAGCTTAAATACAGAGAATTGTGTGAAGCCATAGATAAACTTATAGACAATTATGGTGAATATGCTGATATTATAAATATAGAAAAAGATGGTATCAACAATATAAAGATGCCTGAATTTGATGAGGACGGAGAACCAACTTGAGATACTTATGAAATAAGAGATATTTTTGATAAATTGGGAAACTCTGTAGTCTTTGATACACTATCTAGTATATGAAGACTTATATGAACGATATGAGCAATATGAGCATCTCTAGTATTGCCATGAGTTTGAGTATGGATTGGCCCTGCTGTATTAATGAGTCAACATCAAGATGCAGATCCTTTGGAGATATTATATAATAGTATATATAGCATACCATCTACAGGAAATGCTGAATTAACTTGAGTGATTCCTTGAATGAATGCTACTACTTCAGATAGGCCAATCGATTCTCCTAGATATTTGACATTTAAAGGAATCGCTGGTGACAAAGTTACTTTCATTTACCCCGACATATACAAAGCAGAGATATTCTCTGGAAACTCTAGTGATGGTATGTTGAAATTAAAAAAGCCTGAAGATATTGCAAAAGCTATAAAAGAATATCTTAGAGATGTGGTTAAACAATATAATAAACTTCTGATAAATCAATTGTCATGATACAACCAATATTACAATCAAAACAGTGCCGCTTTTGATAAATTAGCACAGATAGATCCTCTTGCTACACCTGCATCTGATGCTCGTCCTTATGCTCGTTTTAATGAAAACTATTTAGTTACTGAATTAGAACGCAGAATCAGAGCTAGTGCTTATTTCAAAAATGATGAATTGGCTCAAAGTGATCCTATATTGTTTATCGCGAACTTAATTTATTATCAAAATATCACTTGGCAAGAAAAAACGATATCTGCCACAATACAAGGTGATTACGACAATCAAAGAACTGATTTTGATATCAATGAAAAGATATCATATTTAATGGATAATTATTTGGTTGCTGATAATAATAGATGACAATATTTGACACCAAATTATCGTGATAGTTGATATGAAGTAGCGTATATAAATTCTGATGGAAATGATTATCTAGTATACGAAGTAACTCCACCAAACACAGAAATTCAAAATGCTGCGTCAAATTTTGTAAATCCAACAAGTACACAAGATGACATGGGACAGCTGGAAGAAGAGCTACTTAATGAATGTAATATACCTATGGATTGATGAGTGTTATTATTCCAGGTGACCGATAGTGGTTTCCAGACTCCATGGTTTGATGCTCTAAAATGTCGATGGGACAAAATAAAAGAAAAGCCTTTTGAATTCAAAATTACATTCCCATTTACTTGGGATACTTGAATGGACTTCTGGGATAATATGTACGACATTTTTGAGTTGGATGAGTACAAAGAAATTGGACTATCGTACAAAGATCAATTAAGTTTCCTTGATACTGATGAAATAAACAACAATGTAATTTCAAATATGGATTTATCAAATCCATGAGATGCTGCTAAATTACAAGAAATTTTGTCTTATACTATGATAACTACAGACAAAGCAAATATATCAGCAAACAATCCAAGTGGAACTATAGATATCTCGTCAGAAAAAGCTATATGAAGTGTCCAATTTTATATTGTAGCCATGTGAAATAATAAGGTAAAATTGGAAGATCGAGACTCTGCTTTGTCGCCAAATATCACAGTATGACAAGATTGATTTAGTACATGAAGCATACGTTTTGAACCTTATAATTGAAGGACATTACATTTTGATATAGCAAATCCTATTGAATGATACAATATTTTAATGTTTTACATGTGTTTACCTGGTACACAAAACTTGGAAAATTGTGTAAGAGAAAGTATAAAATTTGATGTAGTACCATGAGATATAAAAAATATATCAATACAACCTGACTATAATTTGGTACTAGAGTGAGCAAGTGTACCATTTAAAGTAAAATGAACTGACCAATTTGGAAACAATGTATGAGAGCTTATTGCTCAAAAATTCCTGACATCAGTTTCTTCTGGAAATATTACTTTAAATAATGGCTCTGCTTCTACAGGTATCAGATTCTCTGATTTCAAAAAGGCAAACTTTAATTTAAATGCTACTGGGGAAAACTTAGATTGAAAGACTATCACAATACAAGTATCTGGATATATAGATTGAGAGCCAGGTGTAAAAGACAGCACATGAGTAAAGGTAGTAAAATGAAGGATAGATGTATATTCAGGTAATACTAAGCTATCTTCTGGTGCAAGTATAATCACTGGAATCTCTATGCAATTACCAGACAAAGATATATACTACACTATAGATAGTTTCAACTTAAATCAGATAAACACAGGTACTTTACCTAAAGTACAATTAAAACTAGTAGATAAAAATTGAGCACTGATTGATATCAATTGAAAAGCTACAGTTAAAACCAAGAAGTGAAAGCTTTCTCCATGAAAAATATCTCAAAAAATTATAACGAGAAATATCAACTGAAATGTGACTGATGTTGACCAATATAGTTTTACAAAGACAAGCTATTTTGAATTGTCTGGATGAGTAGTGACTGTATACTTATTACCTAGTTTCTCAGCATGAGAAGATGTACTAAATATTTCTATGCCTGGAGTAGACGATATACATATTCCTATATATATACATACTGCCTCACCAAGCATCATAAAATTATCAGCTGACTCGGATGTATTACACAAAAACTCCACTACTGATGCAAATATAAAAATATTTGATAATTGGAATAATTTAGTAGTAGATAGAGATGTACCTATCGTATTAGATTCCTCAAACGTCAATAGACTATCTCTATCAAAGCCAAGGATAAATATAGTACATTCATGATCTATGGATTTTGAGATACAATCACATGATAAATGAGGAATGAATCATGTTTACGCACAAATTGACAATAATCTAGTACCTTTGAATAAACAAAGCCCTGGAATCTTGTCAGTTACTGTACAAGAAAAGATGTTGCCAGAAGAAAAATTAAATGTGATGTATCTAAATTTATTCGGTGATGATTGGTGAAATCAATGGTGATATATGTCTGATAACGAAAAATATCCTGAATCTTTAATTAACAAATCTGATAAATTACTTACTATCACTACTCAACTTTTGGATTACGAAAATATAAAACAATTCCCTGTAGTTATAGACAAATACTTAAAACTCCAAAATATTGAATCAAAAGATACAACTTTTACTTTGGAGTCTTGATTCTTGTTTGACATTGATTCTATATGACAGATACATATTTCATCTAATACATTTAAACTAAAGCAAGTAAATCCTGACGATGAACAAGAAATCGATCTTTATGTAGCAGATCAAATATCTGGAAATTATAAAGATAAAAATGTATTATTGTATATACCTGAACAAACAGATAGTATACTATCATGAAATGAAGTAAGAAGCTCTTCAATATATATTAATGATGAGGAAGTCTTTTCTCTAACAAACTTTGCTGTTGATCCAAATTTGGATATAAAACTCACAGATGAAAAGATAGCATGATACCAAGTTCGAAATGTATTTTTTGGAGATGCTTTTGCTGGAAAAATGTTATTTGTAGTAGATTCAAATGAGGCTATAAATATCAGGTTGAGTTCAAGTTCTCCTGAATATTGAATATGACAGACATGGATAAATTGATCATCAAATGAATACTGATGGTGATTCTATCTTTTAAGCTCTGAATTACCTAAAGCTACTTTTGGATATAAATCTATACAAGATAGTGATGATATTAATCTATGAATATGATTTACGGCTGATTTCAAAAATATCACAAATTTTGGATGAGGTATGCCAGTATGAGAAGCTACTCTACCGTTTAGTTCTGAATTATTGATTAATATCTGAGATCCATTGTTAAAGAGGATTGATTGAAACCGCTCTGCTAAGATATACGATGTAAGCTGAAATGTAGTAAAAGATACTGAATTTGATCTATGAATATGAGAAGTAATTTATTCCGAGCCAGGAAAAGAGATATTTAAAGTAATGAATATTGACTTTAATAATGATGATTTGGAAGATATCATAGTAATATTCAAGGATTGAACTATCAAAATACTAAAGAATTATTGATGAACTAATCCATTCCAAAATCTATGAGCTTTGATGATTTTGGCAGATAGAATAAGTGACGTATCTGTATGAGATGTAGATGGAAATGGATATGAAGATTTACTGATTTGGACAGAAGCAGGATGATTAAGGGTTTATTTAAATAATAAATGAGTCTTTGATGTAGATGGATATCCTGTATGTATCAATGTCAATGTAGGTAATTGAGAGATTTCTGAGCATCCAGAAAATATTGCTGGTACACATCAAATATTTTTGGAAGATATGGATAATGATGGTGCTATGGATATTGTGACAAATGATGATTTGTGATTTATCAAGATATTTTACTGAGGAACCACAAATTGAACTGTAAACTACTTATCTACTAGTAAATATATGTGTGATGAAAATTGGTACCAGAGAATCTCTAGCAATAATAATTCAAAGTTAGTATACCAATTTGCTGTGGTACCATATTCTGGTCATATATTAGACCAGAGTCTCATCCGTTGGCAATGAATTTCAGGTCCTGAAACTGGAGATGTTACTGCAGATGATTTTGGACTTGATCAAGAAATGTTGGATAATCCTGATGAAATCACATCAGATATGTTAGATATGCTTTTGGAAAGTTTGTGAGTACTTACTGATTGAGATGTAACAGAAGACTTATATAAACAAAATGAGAGATTAAGACAGGCTTGATTTGATGTAATACCTGTATACGAATCTGGAATCACAAATTCAGCCGATATAGATTATGTTGAAATCGGGTGTCTGACATGAGAAGATCCGGTCAAAATTTATAAAACTTATGAAAATTTAGGAGATAATCCTATTGATCTAACTGGGGTAAATCATTCTGGAGCCTATGTAAATTGAGATTTAGTCAGAGTAAATGTATTTATTGAAGCAAAAGGCGCTTTCACTTGAACATTCATTGATAATATATTGTGACCTTGGCTGATTCCTCTTTCTGAATATAATGAAGAAACGTTTGAGAATTTCTGGTTTGATTCGCAGTATGTAGAAAATTGATATATCTCATCATGACGAATATCGGATATGGCCGATAATATTCATTGGGATTTGGACAATGCAAGATATATGATTGACAATATTCACATGAACACGTGAAATAAAATAAAATTTAGTTATTGACTCATATATCAAAATCCTAATAATGTAATGGATATAAGTATAGATACTCTAACATGAAGCGATTTCTCTGATTATCTAGTAACTGGTACTACATTAAATGGTTATATGTGACACGATGAATTCCCAGACATATCTGTACAACCTACAGATGGATGTAATGATTCAATGTTTGTATTCTTTAATAATGGATCACAAACTCATAGAGATCCTAGATGATATATGTTAAAGTATCTTGATTTAGGAAAGCTCATGGAAGATTATTACGCTGAAGCTGCAGAAAATCAGCAAAGCATTTCAAATAACTTTGCAAATTGAATAACAGCGTCTTGATCTACAAACGATATGTGAAGTTGATCTACAAATGATGGAGCTTTAGATCAAGTACAAGATTATGTCTTTAGCTTGGCTGGCCTCTCTGAACAAATAAATTGGAGATGAATGCTAACTAGCGAATGATTGGATCTAACAAACAACCCAATTAACCTTGCAATGCAAGTCATAAATGCACAATCAAATGATGTTGCAAATGAAATCGATAAATTCATATGATCAGCTTGTAATGGAAGCACAAAAACTCTTGAATCTCTATGACTTGGAAATCTAAAACCATGTTCTTGGTGATTACCTGTACCATTTAATCAAGCACTTCTGTGAGAATGAAAGTATCACCTTTTTGGATGCTTTAATTTAGACTTCTTAGATTCTAGTATCGCAAAATGAATGCCTGTCATGACATTTCCATGAAATCGGTGAAGATTTTATTGAGCATATATACCTGCTCCATGAATATTCTGATTCCCATTCAAATGATCTGAAGACAAATTTTTCTGATGATTAAATTGATGAGATTATGATTCATTGTTTAGAATATATCTTATGCCTACTATGACTATGCAACTAGGTATAGCCTTGTGCTTTGGCCCTTATAACCTTGCTTGAGTGGATATACCTGATCCTTTTGGAGATATTGCATGAAACTGTATAGTATTTGCTACAGAGATGCCTTGTGCAAAAAAAGATCAGTGAGCATGAGAAAACGCCATGCTTGATGTTCCTACTCCATATGGATTATTAAAAGCATGTACTAAACAAAACTCACCTTGCTATGTGTGAGAAAATGAATCTTCAAGTCCATTTGCTTTGAAATGATCTAGTGAAAATTCACATTCTTTTGTAAATGTTGTACCTGACTGAAGTTATGCATGATGATTTATAAATATAGAAGTAACTCCTCAAACATACTCTCCTTATCAAGAGAGAAGTACTTTGGATATGGAGACACTCACATTGAAATGATGAGCAACTGTAAAAAATAAGATTAGATGATCAACTGAACAATGACTAATTGATATCATAATTAAAAAGTGGTTGGACACACAAATAAAATATATCATGAACAATCTTACTAATTTCAAGATTAGTATAATATTCCCAGATTTTGAATCATTACTAGGAAAGGTAGACGTAAGCGACCTCGATGAATTTAGTAATCAATACAATACTACTCCAAAAGAAAGATGTGAAAACAGATGAATGCAACGAAATCCTACTGATCAAACGTGTACAAAAAAGGTGGCTCAGAATTTTGAAAGTGAGTCACTTGCTAGTGTAGATGAATGGTCTCAAAGGAACCTACTTAGTAGAGAACAAATTTCTAGTTGGTCTGAATATACAAATCCGTTTGAAGAATTGGCAGATGCATTTAATGATACTCCTCTTGTAAATATCAGCACAAAAGACTATACAGTCAACATTCCTTTGCTTTCATCTGAAGATATCACTTCATACTTGAGTATGTCTAGCAGTTGGATTAATAGGCAAACTGAGATAATGGAAGAACGAAAAGTCTTCTTCACTTCTCTAATTTGAGTATGTGGATGAAGTACAAATATACATAGTGTTGAAGATTTAGAAAGAGAAATAAATGAACTAAATGAAAAATTTAAAGACGCACAAGAATATAGTGATTGAACAGAAGGTGATAAAGAAGCATTAGAAAATCTTCAAGGAAAGATAGATGCCCTAAAAAGTTTGAGACAAAAGTACAATTTAAGTGCTTTGTGAGGTTATAAGGTATATGAATGAAAGACTTGAGGTTATTATCTCAAGACAGAATATAGAGCTCCAGGAAATGATATACCACCTGAGACTGTCTATATATTCTTTGATCCTGGAAGTACTGATTTGTCTATGTTTACTCCATGATTTACTCTAAATAAAGATAATGATACAGAAAATAAAGTAAAAGTATCTATAACACAAAATACTGGTGAATATACAAAAATAGAACCGAATCTTAAAAATATGTTGCAAACAGAAACAATAACTCATTCTTGTGCAGTATTGTTTAATTGAGGTACAATAAACAATTCTCTAAATTGATTTATGAATTTACAAGCCACTCTCGATAAACTAATTGTAGCTGTAAAACAAAATATGGAAACATTACAACAATACAAAAAATTTCCACTACAACTATATGATTGGATTCATGTAATTGATAAATATTTATGAGAGATATCATCTCTAATAAGCTCTACATTTGGTACATTATCAATGTGGATGGAAACTAATGCAAATAGATTTTCTCAATATGTAGATGCATTAATTACAATTACAACGACATTGGAAACATATCAGATGATTCTTGATTTTTCAAAAGACCGGACAGAAAGCTGTAGCACATGTACAAACGATAACTATGACCAATTTTCTTGTAAATTGTGATGAATTTGTGAGATGCTCGGTGTCGAATTACCAGTTATTCAAATTCCTCCAACAAAAATACCAAGCATATATTTGGATTTCTCTGAATTACATGTAGAAAGTGATATCACGTTACCAAACCTAACATTTAACCCTGTAGCTGTACCTTTGCCTGAGCTACCAAATATCCCATCACCTCCAGATTTGGACTTTTCTCTAGGTTTGGATGAGGCATTAGCATTGTGATTATGATTATCGATAGATTCATTATGACAAGCATTGAATATCGATTTTGGTAGTATGTCTTTGGAAGTATGAGATATACCTCTAATTCCATCTCCTCCTACATTGCCTGAGTTACCATCTTTCATACCAAGCGTGGAAATGGAACTACCATTATTGCCTCCGGCTCCAAAGATTCCAGAGTTACCAAACTCTATAAAATGAGCTATCACAGCAGCGAAATTGATTTGAAAATATCTTTGTATCATAAAGTGAAAGATTTGATTAGTAATGGAACAAAATATTAAAGCTAAGGTAGAACAAATCACACAAAGAGATTATGAAGTACCTTATTGGGATAACTTTGATCAAACCTTATCTGAACGAAATTCATATGCTTCGGCCAACATATCTAGTACACGAGCCAGTGTATTTAGCTGATTTAGTTCATTATTGCAGACAAATCAATTTAAGGACGTCAAGATGAAAGGATTTGATATATCATTACAAACATACATAAATCTACAATTTAACTTGGATGATTTCAGTTCTTGGTTAGAAGCTGTGGTAGATAAAGTAAATCAAGCTACTGATTATGTAATAAGAAAAGAAGAACAAGGTATAGGTATTGCATCTGAAGAAATGGGTAGATGGAATAAGAGATTACAAGCATGTGTAAACGATCCTATTTCAATCGATTGTCTCGGAGAAGGAAACTCTGAATTTGTTGAAGAGTATGAAAAATGGTTAAATAAATTAGCTGAGACAAAAGAACTTATTGAAAATTGAGCAGATTGATTGAATGAGACATTGGATGAGATGGAAAATAAAAAAGATGAAGTTCAAAATCTATTAGCACAGATGAGCTGATTAAATAATTCATGAGTAGAATTAAACAATACACTCACTCATTATCAAGAATTATTAAATAGTGCTACAAATGAGATAGATAGGAAAAACTATACAGAAATGATTGAAGATGTAGAAGAGAAAATACAGGAAATTCAATCTAAAATTGCTGAGATACACGAAAGGATAGAACAGCTTGAAGCTGAAATAACTGAATTGGGTCAAGAATACGGAGAAATGCTAGAAACCTATAGAGAGCTTTCTGAATTCTATAATACACTTTCAGATCGTGTACAAGGATTAAAAGATGAAATACTTAGTATGTCACAAGATGTGATAAATCAAGTCAAAGATGAAATCGAACAAGCATGAGAAGGCGTAGACTTTGATGAGATGAAGAATCTTGAAATAAAGATGAACGAAAGTAACACAAAAACCGATCGCCAAAAAGAAATAAACAAGGAAACACAATTAGATAATTTAAAAAATTTATATAAAGATGTGGATTTAAATGTCTCATATGTGGATTATAATTCTAAAGTTAACAAAAATAATTTTGAGATACTAGAAAGCACTCTTTCAGAAATAAATGCAGAAACACACAACAAAGCATTGAAAGAAAGATCTCAAGAATATCTAAATCTCATAGCTATGGATAGAAGTATAAATGCAAATATTGATTCATTAGTACAGGTAGAAAAAGAATATAATACTGTCATATGAAACTACAAAGCAAACAATTCTGAAGTATTAGAGATGATACAAGATGATTATGATAAATTTCTTACAGCTGTATCAAATAATGATAAGTCATTAGTTAGCGATAATTCATTTGATGTGACACTTTCTGCAAAATTATTTGATATGGATAACAATACTTTGCAAGCATTATCACAAAATGATAACATAGTAAAGAAATATTTGGATTATAATATGAGCAATGTAAACTGATATCTAAATGCTTTGGAAAATTATTCTGCACAAGAGCTCAATATGGATGTAGAAGTATACAATATGGATAAAGAATATTTGAATAATATTAAGAATTTAGCTGATAAAGCGTATGATATTATAGAAAATGAACAATGAAAAACAGATATAACAAGCAAAAAATTATTGGCACAAGCTCAATGATGAAATGGAACTCCAAGTGGTTCAAATTGAAATAATGGTGGATCAAGCAATCCAAGTACTATAGACATAGCTAATTATATTCAATGAAATATTATAAGTACAAAAGAATGAAACTTTGTACTATCAAATGAAGACTATACAAGCAAATTCCAGTCAAGATTTGTACTAACTGACATCAATAATGATAATAAAGATGACATGATTTTACGAGATGAACATAATGTATATATCAAATATAGATGATGAAATTCAGAATTTAATAACACATGATATAATGGTAGTTCTCGTATTTATACTTATCATATAAAATCATATAAAGAGTTAGTAAATGATGCAAATAGTGAATGAATAGTAAAAATGAAAGCCTGAACACATACATTAAAAGTAAAACTTGTAGATGAAAATTGGGAAGTTAAAAACTTTAAATATGTATGACAGACATTTGATACTATAAAGGTATCTCGATCCAGTAGTGATATCGTATGAGACAAAGTTGACTGATATCTAGTAAAGATGATACATAGAGTAGATCAGTTTAATGATCATGAGAATCTGATTTCTCAAGGAAATAATAGAGAATTATTTGATAAGAAATATATACTTGTATTGCCAAAATGATCACAAGTAACATGAACAAAGTTGGAATTAGAGCCAAGCGACTGAACATTAAATAATATAGAGACACATATTTGAACTTGAGATTGAGATGAGATATTTAGTCTTATGTTCTTTAATGAAGGAACCAAGACAATAAGTCTTACTATATCTGATTTACCTAGAAATTGGCAGTATAGTGAAGTTTATGCTTTGAATTTTGACGATAACACATACAAAATTACTAGTAGTTCAAGCAATCAAGTAGTGGCTTGACCTCAAATTATTGCTGATACCAAATGACCAGATGTTGATATAAAATTGTACAGACCATCAATAGATGATGTTGTAGATGAAGGAACTAATTTAAAATGATATGTATGAACACATTATATCTTACAAGCATATTGGGAAGATAATGTAGCGTTGGATGAAATATGGATTGCAAATGCTATGTGAGAGAGAGATAATGAGCAATTGAACATCAATCAACAAACTTGATATATTGAATTAAGTGGATTGTATTTCACATGATCTCAATCATTACGTTATTATCTATGATGAATTGATATAGATGGAAATGAATATGTGGAAGAAATCACACTAAAGATAGAAGTACCTTCTATAGAAATAAAGGATGTTATAAGGTGAAATCAGTGATTGAGCTATCTAAATTGAAATGTATTTTATAATCCATTATCTGGAGGAAATCTTCCACGTGTCTGAAATTGAAATTTGGTTGTTTCAATACTTACTGAGCTCAGTCAAGATATAGATTCTTGATATGTTCAATTTTTAAGGAATAGAACAAGTAATAAACGAGAAATTTTAACGTGAACTATTGGTGATAATAATATATCTGAATTCCAGGTTATTCCAAATCAAACTTGATATTATTGATGATATTTTGATTTTGGTGATGATATCTGATTGTACTCTATCAGTGGAGATATGGTTGCAACAGTAAATCCAAATAATTGAAAAATCACTATCACTCACTGATTTGAAAATACTGTAAGTGTTAAATTGGATTATTCTTCAAAGATACCTGTAATCAAAGTAATGCAATGAAATAATGTCATATTCCGAGTAATATTTACTAGTGAAGAATTGATAAATTTATCTGTTCCATCAAATATCATATCTACAGAGCCTTTAAATAATGAATTATTCGGACAATTTGATTGATGAAACGCCCTATTAAAAGATAATGAAGTATTGTTGTACCTATCGCCAAAATGACAAATATATACAGATAAAGCCCTCTATTGAGAATATTGATTTGATGATGCTACTGATAGCGTAATATATACCTTTAGAGATAGTCCAAGCCGAACATGATCGGTAAAAATAAAGATAAAAAATCTAATTGAATACTAAAAATTTGCAAAAAATAAAAAATCGATTATAATTGAGTGACTTTATATAAACTAGTTTGAATGAAAAAAATTCTCGTATTGATAGTATGATTATTCGCTTTTTTATCAATCACCAGTGCAGCTAATACTTGAGATTGCTCTTTTATCCTGCCCGAAACTCTCTTAGCTTGATGGGATGAAAACAATACTGGTAATACAATCTTGGCAAACCTAGCAAAAGCTATGCCAAAAGAAGCTGTTGAAAAAGCTTATCAACACTTAAAATCATATTGCTGTGATGTAAATATTTCGACCAATTGTACTCAAAACAACAATAATGAAATCTATCCACAATCTATTTATCTATTTGATCACATATTAGATGTTTATTTGAGAAGGCTTGATGCTAAGCAAAAAAATGATAATTGAGAAGATTTATTATATTGACTAGAACCTGATGAAATGTGAAAAGAATGGAGAGAATTTATCATGACACACGGAAATAGCACAAGTGGATCTGTACCTTTGGAAATCAAAGAAAAGTTTAGTTCCATGCGAAAGCACTCTACAAATGTGACAAATTTTATGGGTAATTATGATAATTGGATAAAACTATGGAAAAGTAGCTTTGAAGAAAACTTAAGAAATTATAGTTATCGAACACTATGGGATAAATATAATTTAGCTTGTGATGTGTCTAAATATATTTCTGAATATAAACTACTTTTCCCCAATTCAGATCCAAAACAAAAATCAGGTTCAATATTGAAAGCAACTGAATATAATGCTTGTAAAAAATTAACAAAGGCAAGGATAAACAACGAGACAGTATATACACAAGTTTTGTTAATGCAAAAAGCTAATGTATTACTTTGAAGTAGTATGAAATCATACTTGGGTACCTATTTTATAAGTAATAAATTGACGGCATTACAAGAAAAAGTATCTAATATGGCATCATCTTTTGCTGAAGTGAACAATGCTGTATGACAATTAATACCAGAGTGTAATTCGTAAAATATTTTACCTAATTTAACAAACAAAATGAAAAAAGTATTATGGAAATTGGCAATCTGCTTCACAGTCGCATCATGATTAGCACTAGCGGCTGACGACATAGCAATTATACCTGAATGAAATGCGTCTTGAAATACAACTGTAGCTGCTGAAAAAGTTAAAGAAGTATCATCATGATGAAATGTTTGGAAAATTTATAGAAAAATTGTAGATGAAGAGAATATGTCCGTTTGAGATCAACTTGCTTCTGGTATCATGAACTGGGATACAATTTTAAACTATTCTGTATATATAGCCAAATTTTTATGAGAGATAGCTCTGTTAGCATGAGCTGTAGCAATCATCTTTCTGTGATATAAAAGGATTACAAAAAATATTTTCTGAGATACTCCAAAATGAATTTTATTGGTTATAATATGACTATTGATAATAATCTTTGCGTACGCTATCATAAAATTAATCTGGTCGGCGTTTATTAGTTAATAATCTACTTAATTAAAAAACTCCCAAATGGGAGTTTTTTTTATTTTTAAATCTTTCATTGTCTTCTGGCTGTAGTCCTTTCTAATTCTGTGAGATATTTTTTTCTAATACGTATTGATTGAGGTGTCACTTCTACTAATTCATCTAATCCTATGTATCCTAAAGCATCTTCCAATGACATATGGCGAATTGGTTTTAGGATCATTGCTTCGTCATTTCCACTATTTCTGACAGATGTTTGTTGCTTATTGATTGTTAGATTTACTGTCATATCTCATCATTTCAAATGCTCTCAAACTATCATTCATTCATAAATTTTTTGTGCTGGATCTACGAAAATTGGTCATCTCTCTTGTAATTTGAATATTCAGTAGTTCATTGCTGTTCATGTTGCAGAAGAAATCATTGATCAAACATCTCTTTTTTTGATTTCTCATTTCCATGGTTCGTAGTGTGAAAAAGAAGAATACATGATTCACTCTCATCTCGTCATGAGTGTAAAGTCTCATCTAAATCATAGAAGTCATCTAGTAGGTACTTCAAATTCTATCGTACTCATTCCATCTTTTGATTTGAGGTCTTTCATGATTCATTTACGATTTGATATCGTTTCAATGATTGTTCAAGACAATCAGTCTTCTACTGTGATGACTACATTTTCTATTGGTTCTTGTTTTTTTCAATCTATTTCTTTGAAAATTACTTGTGGTGCTCAGACCTGCAATTCTCGTCACTCTCTACGAATACTTTCGATCAAAACTGATAAGTGCATCTCTCCTCTACCAGAAACCATAAACTTTCAATCTTCTATTTCGACTTTGAGTCATACGTTTGTCTCTGTCTCTTTTTCCAATCTTTCTGCTAAATTTCTAGTTGTCATGTATTTTCACTCTTTACCTGCAAATGGTGAATCGTTTACTAAAAATTCCATTTTCAAAGTTGGTTCATCGATTGTAATTGCTGGAAGAGCTTGGACTTCTCATTCTCAAATTGTCTCTCAGACAAAAATTGATGGAATTCCACTGATTGTGATGATATCTCAACAATCTGCTTTTCATGTTTCTATCCTTTGAAGTCCGAGAGTTGTAAAAATTTTACCAATTTTACCAGTTCTCACCGTTCCATCGTTTCAAATAATCGTCACAGTTTCTCCAGCCTTTGCTGTTCACTCATACACACGACCGATTCACATCCTTCACAAATAATCATCGTAAGTAAGATTTGCTATCTGCATACGGAAATTCTTTTCTGGATAGTTTGGAGCAAGTGGCACATATTTCAAAATTGCATCGAATAATGGAGTCATATCTTTCTTTTCATCATCGAGAGAATTCATAGCATATCAAGCTTTGGCACTTGCATATATTATTGGAAAATCACATTGCTCATCAGTAGCTCAAAGTGAAATGAACAAATCAAAAAGCATATCGATTACTTCTTGTGGTCTTGCTGTTGGTTTGTCGATTTTATTAATTACGACCATTGGTTTTAGTCCTAATTCTAATGCTTTTTTTAGCACAAATTTAGTCTGAGGCATAGGTCATTCATAAGCATCCACAACTAGAATTACTGAGTCAATCATTCTCAAAACACGCTCTACTTCGCTACCAAAATCTGCGTGTCCAGGTGTGTCTACTATATTGATTCTAGTTCATTTGTACTCGATAGCTGTATTTTTTGAGTAAATAGTAATTCATCTCTCACGTTCTTGATCATTGCTGTCCATGACTAAATTTGCATCATCCATCTTTTTCAATGTACCAGATTGCTTGAGTAATTGGTCTACCAAAGTAGTTTTTCCATGGTCTACATGAGCTATTATTGCGATATTTCTAATGTCCATAATTCACAACGAATAAACTAAAAATTAGCTCGAATTATATATTTTTGGATATAAAAAACAAGAAAATCGAACAAAAAAAGCGACCTGTACTTGAATTTCTAACTATAAAGGCTATATAAAAATATGTCTTTATTTATTTATACAACCATGAAAAAAATCTGACTTTTGAGTATTTTATTAGCTACTCTTTTGCTATTTGCAGGATGTAATAAAACAGTACAAAATCCTGAAATTATTGATGATTGTGTTATCCAAGGTTGAGAAGATGGATGTGCAGTTGATATAGATGAGCCTGTAGTTGAAGAACCAACTTATGAAATTTTGGAATGGACAGGATATATGTGATGTATCTGATGATGTGAAGATTGAAGTGATGAAGAATATGTAGAATGATATTATTACAGATATACAAATCCAGAACTTGGATTGAGGATTACTACACCATCTTGAGATTGATGAAATTACAATTTAGGATTTACAACAAAAAGAGAAACTCCAATATTCAAGCAAATAAACGATGTTATTTATTCATTGGAATATGATGATAATCCAAATTGGTCTATTTCAGATGCTGAATTTATCAGAGTTTATGATAAAGATTCAAATATTTCATTGGAAGATTTATTGGAGCAAAAATATGAAGATTGTATAGTAAAAGAAAATAGTTTTGATCATTGGTATAGTAGTCCTTTCATCTGATTTAAATGATACTATTACATGGTTTCTAATAGTTGAAACTCTTATGAAAAAGAATGTGGTCGTGATGAATGAGAGTGAATGTGACCTATGATACTATTTTTAGAATCTTTTGATGGAACAAAATATTACAAGGTATGAATGTGAGATGCTTGTGCACCATGACCATGTTCGATATTCTGAAAAGTGGAAGTTTTATAAAAATAAATCATTGAAACCATGAAAAAAATCTGACTTTTAACTACTTTATTAGCTACTCTTTTGCTATTTTCAGGATGTACAAACAATGACTGTTTACCCAATAATTTGGAAATTGATAATCCTGAAATCAATAACGAAGCAGAATACACTTGAAAATATCTAGCACTTTATCCATTTTGAACGGAAGTTGAGCCACAAGAACCTGATTATTCTTGGATGACTGTCCAAAAATTATACAATGATCCTGACATAAAGAAAGATGGAGAAAATCATTGTTGAAAGGACTATTATTTTTTGAATTCAGTATATTATAAATCAGAGTTTGATGAAGAATGACAATGGAAATCAGATGAAAAGATAGTCGTTCAAAAAGAGCCAACAAAAGAACCATTGTATTTTGATTGGGAATTATTGCAAAAAGTTTGGAATGATATAGATGATATAAGTCTTGATCATTTAGAATGAAATATCTTACTAACATGATATTTAGAGACACATTCAGAACTAAAATGCCTATTTTGTGATGAAGAAGAGGAAAAAGAATATTGATATTGAAAAGTGGAAGTTTGGAGAATCTATCCAGATGATGGAAATCAATATTGATGATTTGTCCTTTGATATACTGAATGAGAACATATTGTAGCAATGTATCCAAACATAAGATTTGATGATATTGAATGTTTCAATTCTTATAATAAATGTACAGACCACCACGAATGTGTAAATCTTCGTGATATTGCTAATGATTGAAAAATTCATACATTTAGAGTTGTTTTAGACGATTGATGAGCTCAGGAACGAGGATATTTTGGTTCTATGATTAGGGAACGAGATTTTATTGAATAAAACTACTTGAAATTTCCGCATATATATATTGTTTATTAAAAATTTTTAATTGATTATTTGATATAAAATGAAAAAACTTTGATTATTCCTTTTACTGCTAATTTGCAGTACTTTGCTTATTTGATGTAGCAAGCAGGAGAATTTTTCTCAAGAAGTTAGTAAAGAGTCGGTAGCACTCCTTATTGAAAATGATGAAAATCTTATATCTCCAATAATTAACAGAAAAGATCAGACTACAGAAAATGTTTTGTCTGTATTATCTGAAAATCAAATTGATATTGCCTTACAAATTATATCTGAAAATTTAGCAAAAATGGCAGAGAATGACAATGAAAGACCTGATTGGACTTACCAAGATTACTATGATTTAGCACTAACTCAAAATCGTTCAATAAGAAATGTGGCTTTGGAATTTTTCAAAAAAGACCTAAATGAATTGTCTGTGGACGAGTATTTAGATATTTTAGATAACCATCTTTCTGAATTGTATGAAAATGCTATCACGATAGCTCCATCTGAAAAAATTAAAAATGCTGTTTGGGGTGGAAATATTGAAAATCAATCATATACTGATTCATTTAAATTAGACTTAAATCCAATAGCAATTTATTCCTGATATCGTTGGAAATTAGAAATATATTCTTGAGTTGATGATAATTATGTTTATGAGATGACATACTCTACACCAGATAACCCAATTAGAGAATGAGATAATAGTATACCACCTATTACAGTGAGCTTTTTATCCGATTATTTAGTTACAAAAGATGTCATAAATGAAAAACAAGATCAGTGAGTCTTAGAAATAAACTGATTAGACTTCCTCCATATGCTTGATAATCATATTTGAATTTGATGACCATATACTAGTTGAGTTATTGATTTAAATTGTTGGAGGTGAGATAGTCGAAAATGTAATCCATCAGAATGAAATTATCGATGTGTAGAATTTCCAACTTGATCATGAACAGTAGTTTTGACTTGAAATGAATATGTTTGAGAAAAAGTTTATTATAACTATATAAACCATTTATCCGAGCCTATTTCTTGGCATCCATGGAGTTATACATATGCAAATAATACATATGCTGAAGCTGGAGAATATTGCTATATAGAAATATGAAAGCCTTCAGACTTAGAACCACTACCATTCAAATTTTGAAAATGATTTGAAAATGTTGTGGTAACTTTAACTAAAGATATAAAATGATGAACAGAATGTCATGATAATTTGGATTGGATTGCACATGATTATGCACTAAAAATAATAACAGATAAAATAGTGTGTGATTTGTGAATTAATAATGAAGCAAAAATCCTTGAAATAAGTATTCCTGATGATTGGATTGAATAATTTTATTTAGTTATATTAATCAATGAAAAAAATCTGACTTTTGACTACTTTATTAATATGTGGATTATTGCTTACAGGATGTAATAACTCAAAACAATGAAATGATTTTTATTCTTTATGTGAAGAAGAGGCTAAAAATTTAAACTGCGAGTCAATATTCAAATGGGATTGATTGGTTCAATCATGAAATGAAACTATCCTATATTGAATGAGGTATTCAATAAATAAACCATGAGAATTTACATCCGATGAGTCCGTAGAATGTCATTTTGATAATAAATGAAATTTAAAAGCAGTGTATTGAAATTGAAGAGTATTTACACCAAATAATATTGCAAATAGCAATATCATGAAAACATGATGATATCTTTATAAAAATTTAGATTTAACAAATGAAGAAGACAAAGCCGAATATGAAGCATTGCAAAATGATAAAAATATGATTTTGAAATATCAGACAGATACTTCAGCAGCTGTAAATAAATTTATAGATGTAATCCATGATGATTTATTGAAATCATGTAAACAATATTGAACAGGTTATGAAACGATGAAATGAACAATGTATGAAAGAGATGTTTGTGTAGATAATTATATCAAAGATTTATATAAAAAACTTAAATTTGAATTAGGCAACCCAAGAGCTGTATATTTGTGAGATGATTCAGTTTTATTATCATATTATAATGACTTAAATTGAGACCATCCATTCGTCCGCTATTTTGTAGATTTATATACAGAAATCAGAGACTGACTTTGAGATTATGGACCATTACCAGAATATCCAAATATTTGACCGATTATTCAATTTGAAAATTGAGAATATTGAAATGACGAAGAAAAATGAAGTGAACTTGTTGAAAAATATTGAACAGGATTTTATACATATTGAGCAGGAAATATTATGGTAGACGGAATTGAAGAAACATCAGATGTTATCACAAGTATAGCGTCATGAATAGTTATCAACTGACAAATGTTAGAGTGGATAAAAGCTGAATATTGATATGCTTTCCCAATATACAATGATGATATCATGTATTGAACTTCTCCAATGGATTGACCAATATTATTACACATAAAAGACCAATATGGTAGAGACTTTATTTATCAAATTCTATGAGCTGGAGCTGGGTCATGAGAATTCCATTTCATAATCCGAATACTAGAAAATTGAAAACGAATTCCTGTATGACAGTGTGGAAAATATTGATATGTATTATTCCCTAGATATCCAATATTATTCTGATATAATGATTTTTGACATAATGATAATCAACATAGACAATGAACCTGTGAAAAACGAGAAACGTTTGACCCGTTAACTATCTTTACACAAGAATATAATTTATATGAATGAAATGATATTCAGTGGATGGCTTATAATTTCACTTTCTTTTTGAGAGCTTTGGAAAGTGTTAGAGTTTTAAATAAATAATTTGAAATAGAATGAAAAAACTTTGATTATTTCTTTCACTGCTGATTTGCGGTACTCTAGTTGCTGGATGTGGAAATAATAGACAAGCTTTACCAGAAGATCCTATAATTTTCAATGAAACAGAAATAGATTGACATTGGGCAATTGAAAATGATTGAAAATATTATTTTGCATACAGCACAATAAAGCCAAAATGAGCTATTTGAGATTTTAATTATGCTTTATGAGATTGTCTATGATATGTATGAGACGATAGTAATGATAGAATCTATGAATTGAGTGGTGAATCTAGTGATGAATGGTTGATAAAATATTATGTCAATGGAGAGATGGAAATACCGACAATTTTGAGATGAATTTCTACAAGATATGAAGATTATATCCCAGAAAGTGTTGAAGAGGTATTTGAAGAAGATAAATATTGGATTAAGCCTGAGCCACCAATGGAAGCTAATGACTTTTCACCTGAACATGAGCAATATAGATTTTATAGCAGAGAATCTTCAGAAAAAGATAATGTATATATCACTGTCGATACTACTAATTTGACACAAGATCAAAAATATCTTGCTGAAAATTTTAAGATGAAAACGAATGATTCAGGCTGGAAAATACAAATACTAAATGTATGAAAAGAACCAGTTGATAGAAATACATTCAAGCCTTTTGGGGATGTTTCGGAAGAATATATCGCGAAACTTCCAGAATGAGAAAAAGAGGAATATTTATGCCGGATACCTTGAAAAGATAATAAAAATTTGTATTTGGAAAGTTGTGATTATTCAGTTAGTAAAAAAGAGCTTCCATGATATACGATGTTTGGTACATTATGAATTCAAGCAGTTGATTGATTTATTTGATATAGTAATTGATATTTGGTTTCATTCCCATATAAATTCCCTGTGGATGCAAAGACTTTTGTTGAGGGTGGTTTAAGGGATAAGATTCAAAGCAATTGATTACAATATCATCATTACATTTGAAGTGATAAAAATTACTTTTATACACGGGAAGATTATGATACTATAGTCATAAAAAGAATGCCAAAATCTTGAGATTTTAAACTATTAGGAACTGGCGAATATTGGAAATATGTTTATGATAAAGAAACATGATTAGAAGATGTAAGTAGTGAGTTTTCTTATGATGAATTAGAAAAATGGGATGGAATAATGGGTGATGCATTCCCTTTAACTTATAAGAGTTGAAATTATGTTTATCTCTATATGTGACAAGAATATAATTATTGAATTCGAAGATTCCCTGTGGATATAGAAACTTTGAAAGAAGAAAAATTTAAAGACACTCATCCAATAAATGAATATAAAACCACTTATTATGTACTTTCCGACAAAGATTATTATTATCAAATTATTGAAAATGAAAATTGATATAGAATATTTCAAAGAATAAAAAAATAATTTTTATTTCAATTAACTGTAACTATGAAAAAACTTTGGTTATTTCTTTCACTACTGATTTGTAGTACTTTAGTCGCTGGATGTTTCAAAATTTTAGACTGAGATTGAATGGTGAACGAAGTTGATGAGCCTATAATAAATGAGCCTATAGTCAACGAACCTGAAATTTTAGATGAAGTTGAACCTGTAGAAGAACCAGAACTATCTGAAATTGAAAAATTAAAACAATCATTTACATGAGATATTATTGATTGAACAAATCTCGGAACAGTAGAAATCACACAAGATAATACTTTATATTTCAATAATAAATTTTGATTCGCTGTTATTTTATGAAAAGAATGGAATTGATGAAAAATAGAAGCAAAAACCTATAATGAACAATTCTGAGAAGACGCCATAAGTTGGAGTATTGCATTCACTAAAAAATGATTTGATTATGCAAATTACGTTTTAGGTATTAATAAAAATGATAAATATGATGATATGAAAAAACATGAAGAATTTTGGACTGCAGAAGATTATGAAAAAGCAACAAAATGAAGAAATAATAAGTATTATTTTATAGGAAATGTTGGTGGATTTATTTCTCATTCTATGGATACTTCAGAAGAACTAGATACCAATTTATTCCCTTATTGATTTATATTTTATGATGTAGAATAAATGAAAAAACTTTGATTATTCCTTTCGTTACTGGTTTGTAGTACTTTAGTTGCTGGATGTACGAATCAACAGCCACAGCAAAAAAATTTTGATTTTGTATCTGACTGTAAAAATTTAGTTCAAAATGAATTTTGAGATACTGAATACGAATTTTCATGAGATATAAACTATCATTCATGAGTTTATTTTGACTACTCCATTGTGACAGGTTCTGTCTATTTTAACTACAAAACTCGCCCATTTTTGTGCTTATACAGATGAGATGAGTCAATTGTAGATATCGTAGATTATGCAAAAAATCATGATGAAAATATAGATTTCTCTTATTTACAATCTCTATATGATGATTTGAGCCAAGAGAATTGGGATGAACAACGAACAAATGCTGAATCTATTTTTGATCTTGTGGCTTCATACAAGCAATTTAAAGAAAAATATTGAAATAAAGACGAGGTAGAAATGCGAAATATAATTAGAAATATTGCATTTGAAAATTGAGTTACAGAAGATGATTTAGTAGATAGTGATAATTATTACAATCAAGTACTGGATATATGGCGACAAAAATACAATCAGATTCCTTTTTATCAGAGAGAATATTATGTGGAATTAGCAAGTAAACTATTGTCTGAAAAATGAATTAAGGTGTATTGTTCAGCCTCTATTTGTGATTCAATGACTTTTAGTGGAAACTATGGTTCTCAAGAAAATTTGCAAAATTTAGTAGATGATGTCACGAGTTTAGTCACAGCATTACAAGACAATTGACTTGTTTTTCATTGAGATTTTGAAACACATTTTCCAATAAATTTTTATTATGACGAATACATCAGGAAAATCGATCCAGAAATCATTAAAAATCCAGAGGGAACTCCAAGCATTGAAAAATTGGATGATGTAGTGGCTATCTGTCACAATAATTCAATCAATTGTGACATGGGTTGTGAAGATTGGGATGTTACAAATAAATCATAT
>JAEEGF010721753.1_pt1 | contig 28041 bp, 19 predicted proteins | sample 9134171 | NCBI WGS metagenome assembly JAEEGF01 (sample SAMN16246542, study PRJNA631951) | gut metagenome | biome: gut microbiome; feature: rumen; material: AP-attached | host: Bos | place: Iran: Karaj | collected 2018-10 | reverse complement strand
TAATATCAGTAATATCCTGTCAGCGAAGAGTGTGGGCGAAGAAGTTTCAGCGAAGAGTGGGCTGCAAAGAAGTGGCAGCGAAGGAGTGGCAGCAAAGAACATTACTGACATTACAGACCCCACCCCTAACCCCTCCCCTTGAAGGGAGGGGATGGCTGCGCATAAATCCTTTTTGCAAAGGGTCAACTGCTATATCATTGCCAAAATAAGTCCCGAAGGGACGACGGAACCGATGCTCAGGGTCTGTCGTCCCTTCGGGACTTTTGTGTGGTGGGGGTGCCATGATACAGGGGCGTTGCCCCTGCCTGGGCGATTGGTGCTCACCATCGTCTTCTGCCGCCCCTTCGGGGCTTGTTGTTGTGCTGTGCTATACAGGGGCGTTGCCCCTGCCTATATTCTGCCGCCCCTTCAGGGCTACTCCCTCCGAGATGTGTATAAAGGGTAGTTCTTGCGTCCCCATTCCCGCTAACGCGCCTACCCGTAGCTATTGTCCCAAAATTGTTTTTCTTGTTTTTATTGGTTTTTATTGGTTTTTCTCAGGCCGCGTAGCGGTATCAACTCACAAAATCAGCGGCCCTCAAAATTGTCCGAAGGCTTCGGACGCTTTGTCCGAAGGCTTCGGACACTCCGTCCGAAGGCTTCGGACTGTCTGTCCGAAGGCTTCGGACTTTTTTGTGCTGCGCTGATGCATAGACGAAACAGTGTCCCTTATCCACAACAGACGACTACCGCATGCTATGTTCTCTTTCCAAGAACCGTTCCACGCCGCTGCGGATGCTGTGCAGTCCGAAGAGTGCCGGCTGCACCTCGCCGAGAGGTATCCACTGCAGCGAGGCCGCATCGTCGTCGGCACGGGGCACGGCGTCGGCATCGACGTCCACACGATAGAACATGTCGAGCGTGTGAATCGTCATGCCCGAATACTCGTAGAGGTTGGGAATAGAGAAGAGGTAACTCATGGTGCGCGCCTCCAGTCCTGTCTCCTCGCGTATCTCGCGCGCCATGCCCTCCTCCGCCGTCTCGTCCATATCGACGAAGCCGCCGGGCAGGTCCAGCGTGCCCTTGGCCGGTTCCTTGCCACGCCGCGCCACCAGCAGACAGCCGTCGCGGATGATGAATGCCGCCGTGGCCGACGAAGGGTTGGCGTAGTAGGTGAAGCCGCACGCCCTGCAATGCTTGCTCTTCACATTGTTTACCACAAACTCACGGCTGCCGCATACGGGGCAGCACAAAAATCGCTCCAAAGGATGCCCTGTGTTTCTCATAAATGTATCATTTTTTGTAAATAACGTTTCTCACGGCACAAAATTGCAAGTTTTTTCCACAAAATGTTGCTTTTTTTTTGCAGGAAAGAATAAAAATATATAATTTTGCCGTTTGTAATGATAAAATAGTACAAAAACATCTTTTTTTATTCACATTATTTATTAATTAAACTCATTAGCTTATGAAGAAAATTACATTCTTGATGATTGCCCTTCTGAGCGTCATGGTGGCTTTCGCTGCCGGGCCGAAGAGGTCAGTCATGGGTTCGCAAGACCTATTAAGGCATGCGACAGTCTTCAATGCGCAGCAGCGCACGCTTCCCGTGAAGGGCATTGACCGCAAGGCTCAGCAGCCCAGCCAGAAGGCACTGAAGAGAGCTGCCGCAGAACTGGTAACACTGCCTGACGGTGCTACACCTGAGACCTATTACACCGCAGACGGATCATTCTACATCAATGCCCAGGGTGGCTTTACAGAAGCCACTGGCGACATGGCATCGGTGCAGGTGGCCGTAGTGGGCACTGACATCTACGTGCAGGGTCTGGCCTATTGGTTCGCAGAGGGATGGATCAAGGGTTCTCTCGACGGAACAACTGCTACCTTTGCTAATGGCCAGCTGATTGGCACAGATGAATACGGCGACGAGTTTATCGTAGGCAGTGAGGATGGCGAAACAGTTTGTGACATCGTCTTCACCTTTGACAGCGCTGAGGGTGTGCTGACGGCAGTCACACCGTATATCATCGAGAGCGCTTCAGCCGAAGAGGTTCAGGCTTACTGCTTCTGGTACAACCCAGTGTTCACCAAGGACGAGCCTGTTGGTCCTGAGGTAGTGATAGCTCCCGAGGGACTGGAGTTTGCAGAGTATGCCATGTCTTACACTGACTACAACGGCAATGCTGCCAGCAGCACAGCTGCAGTGGGTATTGACGGCAATGACGTTTATCTCAGAGGCTTCAGCTCTTATATTCCCGAGGCTCTGATTAAGGGAACGAAGGATGGCAATACCGTTACCTTCCCTGGCAATCAGTTGCTGGGCAACTATTCAGGCTATGACAGCTTCTTCTATCAAGAGGCTGTGTTCACCTACGACCCCGAGACAGATACATACACCGCCACAGGCGATGTGTACTCCGTGTTGGGTAACAAATACATTGACGTATGGGCCACCGACCCCGTGCTGAAGGGCGTCGTTGAGAAGGCTGCCATGCCTGCCAACCCCGAAATCATCAGTCTGGAGAGTGGCAACTATGGCTGGTTTATCAACTTCAACGTTCCCAACGTGGACGTGAATGGCGACGGCATGGTCAGCTCAAAACTCTCGTACATCATTTATACGGACATCGAGGGCGACGTTGCTCCGCTGACCTTCACTCCGCAAACGCACACCAATCTGACAGAGGACATGACTGAGATTCCTTACGGTTTCTCGGAGAACTATGACTTCTACAGCTCAACGATCTATCTGAACGATCTCTACTCAGACCAGTGGAACAAGATTGGCATCCAGAGCATCTACACTGGCGGTGGTGAGAAGAACGCCACTGAGATTCAGTGGTTTGACATCAAGCCTTACTCCGGTCCTGAGGTTGCTACCTTCAACTTCAACAAGATGGATGTGGCCACGTCGGCAACAGGTGTCACTGATGGCGACATCACCGAGGCTCTGGCACTCACGGAAGGTGCTGTCACGCTGACCGTCTCTCCCAGCACATCCAACACTCCCAACCGCTTCTGGAGCACCAGCGCCGGTCCTCAGCTGCGTGTCTATAGCGGCACGCTGACCTTCGAGGTTCCCGAGGGAAAGGTCATCACACAGATTGTGTTCAACCACAACGGAAAGTGGGGTGCCAACACCGTAGAGGGTGAAGCCATTCCTAACGATGCAGAGGCTAAGGCTGCCACCTGGACTGGCGAAGCCCAGACCGTAGTGGTGGCTATCGCTGCCAACAGCCAGATCAACAGCATCGACGTCACCGTTGGCAAGGATGCTTCTATCGCTGGCTTCGACTTCGAGGACGGCACACTGCAGGGCTGGACGACCATCGATGCTGACGGCGACGGCTATGACTGGACTGTTTACTCAGGAAACTCAGGAAACGCGGGTCACAACGGCAGCACAACGGCAGTCATGTCACAGAGCTACGCTAACGGCGTTGGCGCGCTGACACCCGACAACTATCTCGTGTCTCCCAAGGTGAAGCTCGAGGGCGCCCTCATGTTCTACGCTTGCGCACAGGATGCCAGCTATCCCGCAGAACACTTCGGCGTGCTCGTTTCTACGAAGGGCAACACCGATCCCGAGGACTTCGAGATGCTGCAGGAGTGGACGATGACTGCTTCGCGCACCGACAGCCAGCCGGCCAGCGCACGCGGCATCTTCCGTTCACCCAGCAAGGTACAGGGCAACTGGTACCAGTATATCGTTGACCTCAGCAGCTTCGAAGGTCAGGAGGGCTACGTCGCTATCCGTCACTTCAACTGCACCGATATGTTCTATCTGCTTGTTGACGACATCACCTTCGGTCCCGCACCCGACTTCATCATCACTCCTGCCGAGGGCGTGGTAGAGAGCTTTACCGACTTTGACATCAAGTTCAACAACTACGACATCACGTTGGCTGAGGATGCATCAGCAAGCCTGATCAACGAGACGACTATGACTACCTACGCTACTAACGGCTTTACCATTACGGACAACACGCTGCACATCCCCTTCTCCCAATCCTTCGGAGAGATCACAGAGCCTGGCAACTACACGCTGAGCATCACTGGCGTGAAGAATGAGGAAGGCGAAGTGGCGCTGGAGTTCTACTACACCATCGAGGAGAAGCCTGAGCTGGTTGAGCTGCCCGAGGGCGTGGAGCCTGAGGAGTTCACCCTGACCGCCACAGGTGCCGTTAACAGTGTCTTCGGATGGTCGGAGCAGACTGTGGAGGAGACACGCTTGGTGGCCTTCGACGGCAACGACGTCTATGTGCAGGGCCTGGCAGCCCAATACTTCCCCGACGGCTTCGTAAAGGGTACGCTCAATGAGAACAACCAGGTGGTGTTCAAGAGCGGTCAGCTTGTCGGTGAGGACGAGGAAGGCCTCGAGTTCATCGTCGGCTTCACAGTGGACGAGGAGAGCAATATCATCTATGAGCCTGAGTTCGTGTTCGACTTCGACGCAGAGACCCGCACCCTCACCCTGGCTGACGGCATTTACGTCGCTGAGTCGGCCTACGCTGATGAGGCAGGCGTCTATGCTTACTTAGAGGAGGCTGTCTATACCGAAGGCGGACTGGTGCTGCCTCCGCTCGTGGAGCTGCCCGAGGGCGTGGAAGCTCAGGCATGGGCTTTGGAAGGCTTCTTTAGCGACGGCGAGAGCGGCAACGACGTGGCTCGTGCTGCAGAGGTGGCCTTCGACGGCAATGACATCTACGTGAAAGGCCTGTCCTACTACTTCGAGGAGGCTTGGCTGAAGGGTACCGTAGCCGACGGCATCGCCACCTTCCCCAGCGGACAGTTTGTCGGCAGAGACGAATATGGCAAGGAGTTCATGATGGGCTTCGACGACGAGGACATTTGCGACATCGAGTATGCTTACGATGCAGAGGCAAAGACCCTGAAGCAGGTCACGAAGTATGTTGCAGATAACAACGGCGAGGAAGAGCTCAACCCGTGGGGCTTCTGGGTCTACTCCATCTTCTACGAAGGCGAGCCTGCTGTGCAGGAGCCTGTCGCACTGCCCGAGGGCCTGCAGACCGAAAGCTATCTCTTCACCGCTATGGAGATCAGCACTTCCGAGGATGACGAGGAAGCTGATGATGACGACGAGACGTCAGGTATCGAGATGGAATCCTACAGCACCCAGGTTGAGGTGGCCTTCGACGGCAGCGATGTCTACTTCCAGGGCTTTACCTCCAACACCACCGACATGTGGATGAAGGGCACACTGAGTGAGGACGGCAAGACCGTCACCATCCCGGCCAACCAGTACATGGGCTTCATCAGCAGCTGGTTCTCCGTCTACGACTTCTATGTCGCAGCCTTGACCGACGACCTCGAAGGCTTCGAGGACATCGTGCTGAACTACGATGCCGAGAACAACCGCTTCTCCACCGACCAGATCATCGCCACCAACGGCAGTAAGTTCCTTGTCTATCCCTATCAGGTGTTCTCAGCTGTTGAGATAGAGAAGATTGCTGAGTTTGCCGCCACTCCCGCCGATCCCGAGATTGGCGAAGTGAATCTGCAGGACAACCTGCCCAAGGCTTATTTCTCCATCCCCGCCAAGGACACCGAGGGCAACGTACTGCTCGCCTCGAAGCTCTTCTACACCGTATGGGTAGAGAAGGACGGCGTACAGCAGCCCTACACCGTGACCGCAGCCGAATACACGTATGTGGATGAGGATATGGTCGAGATACCTTACAACTATGATGACAACTACGACATCTATCGTGGCGGCTCCCTCTTCTACTTCAACCCCACTGAAGAGGCAAAGACGTTCACTAACGTTGGTATCCAGAGCATCTACTACGGCGGCGGCGAGCGCAATGCTACCGACATCATCTGGATGGACGGCACCATCACCACTGGCATCAAGGACATCAACACGGCCAACGCTGCTGTCTACTTCGACCTGCAGGGCCGCAAGGTGACCGGTGCTCAGAAGGGCCTGCTCATCAAGCAGACAGAGCAGAACGGCGTAGTGAAGACCGTGAAGGTCGTCCGCAAGTAATTGCCGCTTCACCTGATAACATCAAAGAGAGGGCTGCCCGCTGCGGGCAGCCCTCTCTTTGGTGATGGCATGATGGGACAGGCATGGCCACCAGCCCTGCGGCGGGCGGCGGGCAAGGTAGTACTTAAAAAGTGTTAAGGGAAATCACTTTTTTGCCGAAATATTTGCGGGGTTGCGCCAAAACATCTACCTTTGCAGTGTACTATTAAAGTATTACACCGATACACATTATTAATACATACCTCTATGATTAACATCAGTAACATCTCCTACCGCTACCCTGGCCAGAAACGACCAGTGCTCAGCCAGTTCAGCCTGTCGTTGAAAGAAGGAAGCATCTACGGCCTCCTGGGAAAGAACGGCACGGGCAAGTCCACCCTGTTACACCTCATCGCCGGTCTGCTGCGCCCGCAGGAGGGCACCGTCAGCATCTTCGGACATTCGGCCGGACAGCGCCTGCCCGAGGTGCTCAGCGATATGTTCCTCGTCTCCGAGGACTTCGAGCTGCCTGCCATCGCGCTCGACGAATACGTACAGCTGCTCCTGCCGTTCTATCCGCGCTTCAGCCGCGAAGTGCTCGACAGCTGTCTGGAGGCTTTCGAACTGCCCCAGCACATGAACCTCGGTCAGCTGTCGATGGGACAGAAGAAGAAGGCCTACATGTCTGTGGCCCTGGCCGCCGGCACGAAGCTCCTGCTGATGGACGAGCCCACCAACGGCCTCGACATCCCCTCGAAGAGCCAGTTCCGCAAGGTGGTGGCGCAGTGCATGGCCGACGACCGCCTCATCATCGTCAGCACCCATCAGGTGCACGATGTGGAGCAGCTGCTCGACCATATCCTCATCCTCTCCGAGGACGGTATGCTGATGAACGCCAGCATGGCCGACATCACCGACAAGTATGTCTTCGAGGTGCGTCAGCCCGGCAACCTCGATGACACTGTCATCTACGCCGAACCGTCGCTGCAGGGCAACATCGTCATGGCCCGCCGCGAGGCAGGCGAGGCCGAGACACTCGTGAATCTGGAATTATTGTTTAACGCCGTAACCAAAGGACTTACAAAATGAAAAACTTCGATTTCCACCGTTTCCTCCAGACCTTGAAGTGGAACATCGTCACCGAGAAGAAGACGATGCTCACCCACACCCTGGCTTTCATCGTCGGATTCCTGGTCCTGCAAGCATTCTATATCCTCATCGTGAACATGTTCCAGGAGCCTGGACCGAAGAGCGTGGAGGTTGGCATGATGATGTGCGTCAGCATGGTGTTCGTCCTGACCTACTATTACGCCAGCGGCATCCTCGGCAACGCCCGCACGAAGGAGCAGCGCACCACCATGCTGATGCTGCCGGCCAGCAACGCCGAGAAGTTCTGTGCGCGACTGGTCTATGTGCTCCTCTACATCCCCCTGCTCGTCATCGCCGCCCTGCTCGTCGCCACGCTGCTGCGCATGGTCATCCAACTGCTGTTGGGTCACGACCATATCATCTTCGGCCTTGGCATGCTGACGGAGGACACCCCCTTCCATTTCTTCAACAGTCTGCTGGCTCAGCTCTTCTCCCTCTCGCTCTTCGTGCTCGGCGGCGTCCTCTTCCGCAAACACCCCTTCATCTGGACTAGCGTCAGCACCATGACCGCCATCTTTGCCATCACGCTCATCGCGGGATTCATCGCCAAGTTCGTGCTGCCCGACCATACGCACTTACACATCAGTCTGGACGTGCCGCGAACCGTCGGCAACATCGTGATGGCCGTCCTCACCGTGTTTAACATCTGGCTCAGCTACAGACTCTTCTGCCGTCTGCAACTGGTGCATCATAAATGGTTCAACGTATGATGTTCTCGAATGACAAACCCATCTTCCAGCAGATGGCCGACCGCCTGTGCGACGAGATCCTGGCCGAGACCTACCAGGACGACGACCGCATCCCGTCGGTGCGCGAGTATGCCGTCATGCTGGAGGTGAACACGAACACGGCGGTGAAGGCCTACGAACAGCTCTCGCGCGAGAACATTATATATAATAAGCGCGGCCTGGGCTACTATGTCACGCCCGGCGCCCGCGAGCGCATCCTGAAGGAGCGCCGCAAGGTTTTCCTCGAACAGCAGCTGCCCGAGCTCTTCCGCCAGATGAGTCTGCTGCACCTGGGCATCGAGGACGTCGTGGGCACATGGCAGCACCTCAACAGATAGAATATCAACAATAAAATGAAAAAGATGATGAAAAAAACATTTAGTCTTTTATTGCTGACCGCCGGTTGTCTCTTTGCCGCCTGCCAGAGTCAGACAGAAGAAAAGGGAATAGGCAAAAGCTCGTTCCAATATGCGGAAAAGGAGGGTCAACAACTGACGATGGACGTCTATTCCGAAGCAGGCCATCGGCAGGCTGACGCCTTGCGGCCAGTCTTCATCTTCTCCTTTGGGGGAGGATGGGAGACAGGTTCGCGGCGCGACGGCAGGCGCATCCTGGAGGACTTTGCCCGTCAGGGATACATCAGCATCGGCATCGACTATCGGCTGGGCATACGCCAGCTGAAAGAGCAGGGCATAGCCATCGACTCCACCAATTTCGCTTCTTCTTATTCCCAGGCAGTGATGATGGGCGTGGAAGATCTCTACGATGCTACGAGGTTTGTGATTGACCATGCTGATGAGTGGAAGGCCGACACCAGCCGTATCATTATCTGCGGCTCGTCGGCAGGGGCCATCAACAGTCTGACGGCAGAATACTTGCTGTGCAACAGTCATCCCTTGGCTACGGCCAAGCTGCCAACAGACTTCAACTATGCCGCCGTGGTGCCTTTGGCTGGCGGTGTGTGGCTGGCTGACACTGATACGCTCTGCTGGCAGCGGAAGCCGTGTCCCATCTTAGCCTACCACGGAACGGACGACCAGCTGGTGCCTTTTGGTAAGGTGGTCCTTGGCGATGGCATCTTCGGCGGCTTTGGCCCCGACTATTATATGCCGCAGCTGAAACAGATGGAGGTGTCATGCCTGCTCCATCAGTACCATCGGGCCGACCACCTGATTGCCGGCTGCGGCGACCATGAGCTGACGAGGGCAGAGATACAGCGCGAGCTGCAGCATCTGCTCGATACAGCACAGCACGTGGCAGTCACCATCAGTGAGGAGTTCTATGGCCCGGCGCCCTGCCTGGCTGACCTCTTGGAGATGGCCGGCAGACAGGCTGCTGCGGACAATGAATGAGTCGCACATAATAAGTTTAAAGGATAAAAACCAGGAAACAGTGATACACTTAGACAACGTCAACAAGACTTATTTCGGGGCGCAGCCGCTGCACGTGCTGAAAGGCATCAACCTCGACATCGGTGCGGGGGAGTTCGTGAGCATCATGGGCGCCTCAGGCTCGGGGAAGAGCACGCTGCTCAACATCCTCGGCATCCTCGACAACTACGACGAGGGGAGCTATGTGCTCAACGGCGTGCTGATCAAGGACCTCAGCGAGCGTAAGGCGGCCGAGTACCGCAACAGGATGATAGGCTTCATCTTCCAGTCGTTCAACCTCATCGGCTTCAAGACGGCCGTGGAGAACGTCGAGCTGCCGCTCTTCTATCAGGGCGTCAGCCGCCGCAAGCGCCACCAGATGGCCATGGAATACTTGGAGCGCCTGGGCCTGAAGGACTGGGCCAACCACTATCCCAATGAGATGAGCGGCGGACAGCGACAGCGCGTGGCCATCGCCCGTGCCCTCATCACGACGCCGAAGATCATCCTCGCCGACGAGCCCACCGGCGCCCTCGACTCGAAGACCAGCGTCGAGGTGATGCAGCTGCTGAAAGACCTCAACGCGATGGAGCACATCACGCAGATCATCGTCACCCACGACCCGACGGTGGCGGAGCAGACCAACCGCATCATTAGGATCAAGGACGGCGTGATATCGAAATAACGTGAAAGGTTAAGCGTGATAACGTCATAACGTGATAACGTGATAACGAAAAGGCGTAATAACGTGATAACGTGATAACGTTATAACGAAAAGGCGTGATAACGTGATAACGTTATAACGAAGAAGAAAAAAAACCATGGAACTACTGAACGAAATATGGCAGACGGCGCGCCGCAACAAGCTGCGCACAGCACTGACGGGCTTCGCCGTGGCCTGGGGCATCTTCATGCTCATCGTCCTGCTGGGGGCCGGCAACGGTCTCATCAATGCACAGATGGAGCAGAGCGACAGGTTCCTCAGCTCGTCGATGGTGGTCTTCGGCGGACAGACGTCGAAGCCTTACAACGGACTGCAGGAGGGCCGTAACATCCGCCTGCAGCAACGTGACATCAAGACCACCGGCGAGGAGTTCACGGGCGTCATCGACAACGTCGGCGCGCAGTACCGCACCGCCGCCACTATCAGTCTGGGACAGCAGTATATCAGCAGTCAGATAGCCGGTGTCTATCCCAACCACACGCAGATAGACAAGGTGCAGATGCTCTACGGCCGCTTCATCAACGACATCGACATCCGCGAGAAGCGCAAGGTCCTCGTGCTGAGCAACAAGCAGGCGGCGGAGTTAGCCTCCCCTTCAGCTACAATAGTAAGCGGAAGAAGTAATGAAGCCCCCTCGGGGGCCGTAGGGGGGGCTGGTGCCTCTCTCATCGGCCGCTTCGTCAATGTGGGCAGCTTCGCCTTCAAGGTGGTGGGCATCTACAAGGAGAACGAGAACGGCCGCGCCGACGCCTTCAGCAGCTATACGGCCATCAAGGGCATCTACGGCGCGAACACCGACGATGCCGGCCGCATCGAGTTCACCTTCCACGGCCTGACGACCGAGGAGGCCAACGAAGCCTTCGAGGCCGACTACCGTGCCCGCCTGAACGCCAGCCACCAGGCTGCGCCCGACGACGAGAGTGCCGTGTGGCTGTGGAACCGCTACACGCAGAACCTGCAGATGGAGACCGGCATCGGCATCATCCGCACCGCCCTCTGGATCATCGGACTGCTCACGCTGCTCTCAGGCATCGTCGGCGTGTCGAACATCATGCTCATCACCGTCAAGGAACGCACCCATGAGTTCGGCATCAGAAAAGCCATCGGCGCGAAGCCCTGGAGCATCCTGCGCCTCATCATCGTCGAGAGCATCATCATCACCACCCTCTTCGGTTATGTCGGTATGTTGCTCGGCATCGGTGCCAACGAGTGGATGAACGCCACCATCGGCCACACGAAGGTCGACGCCGGCCTGTTCAAGGCCGCCATGTTCGTCAATCCCACCGTGGGCATCGATGTCTGCATCGAGGCCACCCTCGTCATGGTCGTCGCCGGCACCGTCGCCGGCCTCATCCCCGCCATGAAGGCCAGTCGCATCCGTCCTATAGAAGCATTAAGAGCAGAATAAACCATGCGCATAGACTTAGATTCATACCGCGAGATCCTCGACACCCTCACCCGCAACAAGTCCCGCAGCTTCCTCACCGGCTTCGGCATCTTCTGGGGCGTCTTCATGCTCGTAGCACTCATCGGCGGCGGCAACGGCCTGAAGGAGCTGCTCAACTCCAACTTCGAGGGCTTCGCCACCAACAGCGCCATGGTGTGGGCACAGCCTACGAGCAAGGCCTACAAGGGCTTCCGCAAAGGTAGGATGTGGGAGATGGAGTACAAGGACGTGGAGCGCCTGAAGAGCCGTGTCCCTGAGCTCGACGTCGTCACACCCGTGCTCTTCAGCAATGGCGGCACCGCCATCTTCGGCGACCGTAAGACAACGGTGGAGGTGAACGGCGTGCAGGCCGACTACCAGCGTGTCATCGAACCGAAGATGCGCTATGGCCGTTTCCTCAACGACATGGACATTGCACAGCACCGCAAGGTGTGTGTCATCCAGAAGAAGACCTACAAGGAGCTCTTCCCTGGTGGCGGCGACCCTTGTGGCCGGTACATCCGCGTCGACTCGGTCTATTACCAGATCGTGGGCGTCGACTACAACACGGGTCAGGGCATGTCCTTCGGCGGCGATGAGGGCACGACGATGCTCCTGCCCATCACGCTGATGCAGCAGACCTACAACATGGGCAACCATATCCACATGATAGCCTGCACGGGCCGCAAGGGGGTGGTGATGTCCACGCTGGCCCCGCGTATCCGTGAGACCGTCGCCCGTGCCCACAGCGTCGACCCGGCCGACGAGCAGGGCGTGATGGTGTTCAACACCGAGGTGCTCTTCCAGATGCTCGACTCGCTGTTCCGCGGCGTCAACTTCCTCATCTGGCTCGTCGGCCTCGGCACGCTGCTGGCCGGTGCCATCGGCGTGAGCAACATCATGATGGTCACCGTGCGCGAGCGCACCACCGAGATAGGCATCCGCCGCGCCATCGGTGCCACACCCCGTAACATCCTCTCGCAGATCATTGCTGAGAGCATCGTCCTCACCCTCGTCGCCGGCATGAGCGGCATCCTCTTTGCCGTCTTCATCCTCCAGCTATTAGAGATGGGCAACACCGAGGACGGCATCGTCGCCGCCCATTTCCAGGTCCATTTCTGGACGGCCATCCTGGCCGCAGTGGTCATCAGTCTCATGGGTGTCCTCGCAGGACTCGCGCCTGCAGCCCGCGCCATGAACATCAAGCCGGTAGATGCTATGAGAGATGAGTAGGCCCTTATAGGTCCTATAGGTCCTATAGGTCTTATAAGTCTTATAAGTCCCATGAGTCCCATCAGTCCCAGAAAAAAAACTCAATAACATCATGAAAAAGTACATCAAACTGTTTGTCGCCGCCATCGTGGCGCTGATTTTCATCGGAACCTTCGTGTTCCTCTGGCAGAAGAGCCAGCCCAAGCCCGTTGTCTATGAGGAGCTGACCCCGCAGACACAGGACATCCGTAAAACGACCATCATCACGGGAAAGATCGAGCCTCGCAACGAGGTGAACGTGAAGCCGCAGATCTCTGGCATCATCAGCGAACTGCTGAAGGAGCCCGGCCAGCATGTGCAGCAGGGCGACGTCATCGCCAAGGTGAAGGTCATCCCCGACATGGGCAGCCTGAGCGCCGCCGAGAGCCGCGTGCGACTGGCCGACATCAACCTGCGGCAGGTGGAGACCGACTTCGCCCGCACACAGAACCTGCACAACCAGCAGCTCGTCTCAGACGAGGACTTCGAGAAGGCCCGCCAGCAGCTGAAGCAGGCGCAGGAGGAGAAAGCCGCCGCCGTCGATGCCCTGCAGGTCGTCCGCGACGGTGTCTCCAAGAGCAACGCCAGCGCCTCGTCAACACTCATCCGCAGCACCATCACCGGCGTCATCCTCGACATCCCCGTGAAGGTGGGCAACTCGGTCATCAACAGCAACACCTTCAACGACGGCACGACCATCGCCACCGTGGCGAACATGAACGACCTCATCTTCCGCGGTAACATCGACGAGACGGAGGTGGGACAGCTCGCCATCGGCGTGCCCATGAAGATCACCATCGGTGCCCTGCAAGACCTGAGCTTCGACGCCACCCTCGAGTATATCTCGCCCAAGGCCACCGAGAGCAACGGCGCCAACCAGTTTGAGATCAAGGCCGCCGTGGCCATCCCCACGAGCAGTGCTACCGGCGGCAACACCCTCCGCTCCGGCTACAGCGCCAATGCCGAGATTGTCCTCGCCGCTGCCTCGCAGGTCCTTGCCGTGCCTGAGAGCGCCATCAGCTTCGAGGTCGACAGCACCTTCGTCTATGTCCTCAAGGGCAAGGCCGAGAAGCCCGGCGAACAGCAGTATGAGCGCCGCGCCGTCAGCACGGGTCTCAGCGACGGCGTGAACATCGAGATCAAGAGCGGCATCACTCTCAACGACCATGTCCGCGGTCCGCAAATCATCACCGACGAAGATACCGACAACGAATAAAAAAACATGAAAAGCTTCATCGTATGCTGCGGCACCGCCGCAGCCCTCCTCGCCCCCGCCGCCCTCCCCGCCGCCGCCCAAGAGCCCTGGTCGCTCGAGCGCTGCATCGACAACGCCGTCGCCCATAACATCACCATCGAGCAGTACCGCCTCCGCACGGAGAGCCAGGCCATCCAGCTGCAGAACGCCAAGTACAGCCGCCTGCCCGACCTCAACGCCTCCGCCGGCGAGAACTTCTCTTTCGGTCGCGGCCTCACCGCCGACAACACCTATACGAACACGAACACCAGCAGCACTAGCTTTAGCGTCGGTACCAGCGTCCCCATCTTCACCGGATTTCAGATTCCCAATCAGATCAAGCTCAACCAGCTGAACCTTGAGGCTGCCACCGCCGACCTGGAGAAGGCGAAGAACGACATCCGCACGCAGGTGGCACAGGAGTATGTGCAGGCTCTCTACAACATGGAGATCCTCGACGTCGCCCGCCGCCAGGTGAGCATCGACTCCGCCCAGGTGGCCCGTCTGCAGGCCCTCCTCGATGTCGGCCGCGCTAGTCGCGCCGAACTGTCGCAGCAGCAGGCCACCCTCGCACAGAGCCGCCTCACCGTCATACAGGCCGACAACAACCTGAAGCTCGCCCTCCTCAGTCTCTCACAGCTCCTCGAGCTCGACAGTCCCGAGGGCTTTACCGTGCTTCGCCCGGATAGTGTAGAGTGGAAAGTGGAGAGTGGTGAGTTTGCTACCGCAGTCCCGTCAGGTGAAGGCATGGCGGCAGCAAACTCTACACCCTACACTCTAAACTCTACACTGGAAAATGCTTTGTCTACGAAGCCTGAGGTCCAAGCCGCCCAGCTGCGTCTGCAGGCCGCCGACCGCAGCATCAAGATAGCGCAGGCCGGCCTCTATCCCACGCTCAGCTTCTCCGCAGGCCTCGGCACCAATTACTACACCACCTCTGGCTTCAAGGCCGACGGCTTCGGCACGCAGCTGAAGAACAATTTCTCACAGTATCTGGGCTTCAACCTCAGCATCCCCATCTTCAACCGCTTCCAGACGCGCAACAGCATCCGCTCGGCCAAGCTGGAGAAGATGAACCAAACCCTCGCCCTTGCCCAGACGAAGAGGACGCTCTACAAGGAGATACAGACGGCGTGGTACAACACCATCGCCGCCCGTGAGAAGCTGCACAGCAGCAACGAGGCCCGCCGTGCCAGCGAGGACGCCTTCCAGCTGGTGCAGGCGAAGTACGAGCAGGGCAAGGCTACCATCACCGAGTTCAACGAGGCCAAGAACGCCTACCTGAAAACGGAGAGCGACCTGACACAGGCCCGCTATGAGTACCTGTATCAGACCGCCCTCCTGAAGTTCTATCGCGGCGAGCCGCTGCACTTCTAACTTGGATGATTCATGCCTTTTTCTTCAGTCCCTGTATTCGCGGCATCACTGCGCTGTTCACGCGGAACGTTTGCCGTGAATCATACAGGTGAGCCTTCTGCGAGATAGTGTGAAGAATTCTGTGCTGCGTGGGTCTGCCCCGCTTGTTCATTTGAAGAGCTTCATGTCGTAGAGTGCCTTCAGTGCACAGCCCGTGTTGTTGTCGAAGAGCGAGGCATTGTACCAGCCGTTCTTCAGGTCGCCGTTGCAGCCGAAGGCGTTGGCCTCGGCATACCACCAGCTGAGGCCGTTCACCTGCGGGTATTTCTTCAGCAGCATGATGAGGTCGTCGACATACTGCTTCTGTCCGTCGGCGCTGAGCGGATAGGTGGCGCTGTAATCCACCGTCGTGCCCGGCACGGCCCACTGCGAGGGGTAGCCCATCTCTACTATCTGGATGGCCTTGCCGTAGTTCTTGGCTGTGAGCTGTTGCAGGGCCGTGTCGAGGATGTTCATCTTGCCGTGGAAGTAGGAGTAGTAGCTCAGGCCGATGATGTCGTAGTCGATGCGGGCTGCCTTCAGCCGGTCGAAGTAGTCGGTCAGCACCTGTGGCTTCGGCACGCGCTCGCTGTGGATGATGATCTGTGCACGGGGGCACACCTCGCGGCAAGCCTTCGTGGCCTGGCGCAGCAGACCGAAGAAACGGTTCCAGTTGGCCTGCGGGCTATTGGTATAGCAGCGGTTGACCTGGTTGTTGCCCACCGCGGCCTGCGTGCCCCACAGCATACCGTAGCTGATCTCGTTGCCCGTCTGGATGAAGTCGGGTGCGGCCCCGGCTCTGCAAAGCTCCATGAGACAGTCGCGGGTGTAGTCATAGACCTTCGACTGCAGCTGCTCGTCGGCGAAGTCTTTCCAGCTGTCGGGCGTCCACTGCTTGCCGGGGTCGGCCCATGTGTCGCTGTAGTGGAAGTCGAGCATGAAGAGCAGTCCTGCCGCCTTGATACGCTTGCCCAAGGCTACGACATAGTCCAAGTCCTGGACGACGGCCTTGTCATTGTCCTTCGAGGGGTCGACGAACAGTCGCACACGCATCGTGTTCCACCCCTGTTCCTTGAGGAAGGTGATCACGTCGCCGATAGCCTTGCCGTCCTTGTCCTTATACTGTGCCCCCTGGCTCTCATATTTCGCCAGCATCGACACGTCGCCGCCCACAAAGCGCTGGCCGGCGGGCACCTGCAGGGTGATGCTGTCGATGGCCGACGTCGTCAGCGTGCCGTTGGTGAAGTCCAGTTCGGCAGTGGTGCGCACGTCTTTCCCTTCACAGATGTAGAAGGTCTGCGCCGAGGCGGTGGTCAGGCCGGCGCAGAGCAGAAAAGTCACAAAGAGCCTCCAGCATGTCTGTTGGCAGCTCCGGATGTTGGCAGCGAAATAGCTGTTGTCCTTTTTATCTTCCATTTTTTACTTCCTTTTTTTACTTCCTTTTTTACTTCCCCTTTTACTTCCCTTTTTACTTCCCTTTTTACTTTCGGGGCTGCGGCCTCTCAGGCCGCTCAATTGACGAAAATATTAGTGCGCTCAGAGGGGATGGCGCCAGGTGCAGCCGCTCTTCCATTCGGAGCAGCCGTAGGCCGCCTTGCCTTTGATGATGTGGCCCTTGCCGCAGAGCGGGCAGGGTGCACCGATAGTGATGCCGTTGCCCGCCGCCGGCTCCTGTGGCGGTGCCTGCCCTTGGGGCGCGGGCTGTGGCGGTGCTTGCCCTTGGGATGCGGGCTGTGGCGGCGTTGCGCCCTTGCCGCCGGCTTTCGCCTTGGCGGGCTGTTCCGCCTTCTGCGATTTCACCTTCTTCAGTTCGGCGTCGGTGAGCGCGGTGACGCGGCGGTTGCTGCTGTCGGCCATCACCTCGTTGACAATCTGCGTCACCTGCTGCTTCAGCTCGTCAATAAACTGGCGGGCGTCGTATTTCTGATGCTCGATGTCGCGTAGTTTCTTTTCCCAGATGCCCGTCAGCTCACAGCTCTTCAGCAGTTCCTCGCGGATGAGGTCTATCAGCTCTATGCCGGTAGGTGTGGCGATGAGGCGCTTGCGGTCGCGCTTGATGTAGCGGCGCTTGAACAGCGTCTCGATGATGTTGGCGCGGCTCGACGGGCGGCCGATGCCGTTCTCTTTCATCGCCGCGCGCAGCTCCTCGTCCTCCACAAACTTCCCTGCCGTCTCCATGGCGCGCAGCAGTGAGGCCTCGTTGTAATAGGGTGGGGGAGTGGTCCATTTCTCCGTCAGCGTGGGTTTGTGCGGGCCGCTCTCGCCCTTGGTGAACGTGGGGAGGACAGCCCCCGAGGCGGCTTCATCACCTTGAGCATTGTTGTCCCCCTCGGAAGACGAAGTGGAGGTTGTTACCACGCGCCAGCCTGGGTCGAGAATCTCCTTGCCTGTGACCTTGAACTCGATAGCCCCCCTTCCTGCCCCCGAGGGGGCTTCATTAGCTTGGGCATTGGTGTCCCCCTCGGGGGACGACAGGGAGGCTTTTACCTCGCCCAGCACCGTCGTCGTGGAAAACTTGCAGTCGGGCAGGAAGACGCCGATGAAGCGGCGGGCCACGAGGTCGAAGACTTTCTGCTCGGCGTCGCTGAGATACTGCGGTATGACGCCGGTGGGAATGATGGCATGGTGGTCGGTGACCTTGCTGGTGTCGAAGACACGCTTTGTCTTCTTCAGCGGTTTGCCGCCGATGGGCTTGATGAACTCAGCGTAGGGTGCCACGCCGGCGAACTTCGTCTGGTAGAGGCCGTTCAGCGTCTGCGGGCACTTCGGGTAGATGTCGTCGCTGAGATACTGAGTGTCCACACGCGGATAGGTGGTGAACTTCTTCTCGTAGAGGCTCTGGATGAGGTTCAGCGTCTGTTCGGCGGAGAAGCCGAACTTACGGTTGCAGTCCACCTGCAGCGTGGTGAGGTCGTAGAGCTGCGGCGGCTGTTCCTTGCCCTCTTTCTTCTCCACCTTCGTCACGGTGAAGGGCTTGCCCTCGATGAGTGCGAAGGCTTGCTGGCCCTCTTCCTTCGACGTGAACTTCCCTTTTGTAGCCGTGAAGGTGGTGTCGCGATAGACCGTCGCCAACACCCAGTAAGGCTCGGGCTTGAAGTTCTCTATCTCCTTCTGGCGGTTGACGATGAGGGCGAGGGTAGGTGTCTGCACGCGTCCTATGGAGAGCACCTGGTGGTTCTGACCGTATTTCAGCGTGTAGAGGCGTGTGGCGTTCATACCGAGGAGCCAGTCGCCGATGGCGCGGCTCATGCCGGCCATGTAGAGCGGCTGGTAGTCGTCCTGGTCCTTGAGGTTGGCAAAGCCCTCGCGGATGGCCTCGTCGGTCATCGACGAGATCCACAGGCGCTTCACCGGACACTTGGCCTGCGCCTTCTGCATCACCCAGCGCTGGATGAGCTCACCCTCCTGGCCGGCGTCGCCGCAGTTCACGATGGCGTCCGCCTTCTGCATCAGTTGCTCAATGACGGCAAACTGCTTGGTGATGTGTTCCTCGGGGATGAGCTTGATGCCGAAGCGCTGCGGAATCATCGGCAGCTGTGTCAGGGCCCACGGACGCCATGCCTGCGTGTAGTCGCCAGGCTCCTTCAGCGTGCACAGGTGACCGTAAGTCCATGTCACCTGATAGCCGTTGCCCTCCATATAGCCGTTGTGTGCGGATGTTGCACCGATGATGCGGGCAATGTCGCGCGCCACGCTCGGCTTCTCTGCTATACATACAACCATGTTGTTGTTTTTCGGTTCTGTTTCGATTTGCGACTGCAAAGGTACAAAATAAATCATAATTCGTTAGCTGGAATGGAAAAAAAACTCTATCGCCGGGGCTGTTTTTTCATCCCTTTTTCTTGGCAGGGTTCCGGAGATTTCGTAACTTTGCCGCTCAAAGGCTTATGGGTCTTATGGGGCCTATGGGTCTTATGGGTCTTATGAGTCCTATAAGTCCTCTGAGTCCTCTAAAATCCTCTGAAATCCTCTGTAGTCCTCTGAATCCTCTAAAAAAATAAAACAATCATGAAAAAACTATTGTCACTCTCACTGCTCTTCCTCGTGTTGTTCTCTTCCTCTGCTGAGGCCGCCAAGAAAAAGGCGGTGCAGCAGTCAGACCGTGAATACTGGTGCGAGCAGGCTTACAAGATGGCGCAGCCCGTCTTGGAGAACATGGCCAAGGGCGAGCTGCAGAAAAACATGAAGACGGAGTACAGCCCCTCGTTTGACAACCGCAACCGCAAGGTGGTGTACATGGAGACCTTCGGCCGCCTGATGGCCGGTCTGGCGCCGTGGCTCGCCCTGCCCGACAGCGTCTTCGGCACCTCTCCCGCCGAAGTGAAGGAGCGCGACATGGTGCGCCAGCTGCGTCAGTGGGCGCTCGACTCCTATAGGAACAGCGTCGACCCCGCCTCGCCCGACTACCTCGTATGGGGCGCCAGCGGGCAGAACCTGGTGGACGCCGCCTATATCGCAGAGTCGTTCATCCGTGCCTACGATGCCTTGTGGGTGCCGCTCGACGATGTGACGAAGGAGCGCTACATCACTGAGTTCAAGAAGCTGCGCAAGTATGAACCGCCCTACACCAACTGGTTCCTCTTCTCCTCGACCATCGAGAGCTTCATCGCCAAGGCCGCCGGCCTGAAAGAGTATGACGACTTCCGTGTGATGATGACCATCCGCAAGGTTGAGGAGTGGTATGTGGGCGACGGCTGGTATGCCGACGGCCCTGTCTTCGCCTTCGACTATTACAGCAGCTATGTCTTCCATGCCATGTACCTTGAAACGCTGCAGAACATGATTGACGCCAAGCAGAACGGCACCCGCCTGGAGTACAGGAAATACTACGACCGCGCCTTGAAGCGTGCACAGAAGTTTGCCATCATCCTCGAGCGTTTCATCTCGCCCGAGGGCACCTTCCCCGTCTTCGGCCGCAGCAGCACCTACCGCATGGCCGCCCTCCAGCCGCTGGCACTTATGGCGTGGTATCAGAAGCTGCCCAAAGAGCTGAGCAACGGTCAGGTGCGCGCCGCCCTGACGGCCACCATGCACCGCATGTACGACCAGCAGAACAACTACAACGACGGCGGCTTCCTCACCATCGGTTTCTGCGGCTCGCAGCCCGACATGGCCGACTGGTACACCAACAACGGTTCGCTCTACATGACGTCGCTCTCGCTGATGCCTCTCGGTCTGCCTGCTAATCATGATTTCTGGACCTGTCCTGCCGAGCCGTGGACGCAGGTGAAAGCCTGGGGTGGACAGCCCTTCCCCAAGGACCACCGCTGGGCCGACGACATCCAGACAAAGGACAGATGGTAAAGCCAGGCTCTTGCTCTTGCCGAGCATGAGGCCATCCTCTTCTCCCCTCCCTTGCAAGACTGCAGGGGAGGGGAGTTGTTATGCGTAGGAGTGCATGCCGCCGAGGAAGAAGTTCACGCCGAAATAAGTCATCAGGATGCTGAGGAAGGCCAGTGCCATGTAGAGATGGTACCACTGCGGCTTCTGCAGCCACCGGATGCTCTGTGCGTGCATGGGAATGCTGTAGACGAGCATGGTGATGAGTGCCCAAACCTCCTTAGGGTCCCATCCCCAGTAACGCCCCCACGACTGGTTGGCCCAGAGGGCGCCGATGAAGATGCCGGCAGCCAGGCAGAACAGTGCCGGGTAGAGCATCAGCCGGCTCATGCGTGTCAGCTGTGCCACGGCCTCCTCGTGGCCCTTGCGTGCCAGCAGGATGAGGGCGGTGATGGCGTTCAGCAGGATGAAGGCCAGCAGCGAGTAGGCCGCCATGATGACACACACATGGATGCTCAGCAGCGGCGATGCCAGCACAGGCATCAGCAGCGTGATCTGTGGGTTGGCCTCGCCCATCATCGCCACCAGCAGCGTCAGTCCTGCCAGCAGCAGTCCGAAAGGCATGAGCAGCATGAAGCGGCGCTGCATGGAGAGGGTGATGAGCAGGCTCACCAGCGCCATGAACTGCATGGTCTCGAAGCCGTTGGACAGTGGCAGGTGCTGTGCCACGTAGCCTCGTAGCGTGATGATGAACAGCAGATAGGCCAGCGTGAGGCACAGCACGGCGTTCATCGTCGTGCGGAGCCATCGCGGCAGCGGCTTCCGCCGCAGCCAGTGCACCAGATAGGCGGCGAAGCTGACGATACCCAGCGTCATGAGCAGCATGGCCAGCGGACGCGTGTAGTCGGCTGTATTGTAGAGCTTCTCGGCCTTGAACAGCGTGTCGCTGGGCAGCAGGCCGGCGCCCTCTTTCTGCTGGTAGCGCCTCATCTTGTCCAGGATGGTGTCCACCTGTGCATAGTCTTTTTTCCATGCCAGCTCGCCGACATAGTCCATCGACTTCTTGATGAACATATACTTGTCCTCTGGCATGTCCTGCGGCAGCGGGTCGCCCTGTGAGTACCAGCGCAGGCTGTTGCCTTCATGGTAAGGATACATCCTGAGCAGCTCGCCGTTGAAGAGCATCAGCAGGATGTTCATCTTCTCGTCGGCGTCGAGTATGGCCCGTGCGTCATCCAGCTGTTTGCCCTGACGGATGTCGGCCAGCAGCGGGTCCAGCTTGTAGCCGTTGGCATCGTGGAAGTCCTGGTAGGCCACATATTTGCTGTCTGTCCCGAGGACACGCGCCACGGCATCCTTCACTTTGATGATGGGCACTGTGGTCCATTCCGCAGGGTCGAGCAGGAAGCCCGTCAGCACCTGTTCGGCGCTGTAGCCCTCATACTTCGGCTTGCCATAGAGTTTGGTGGTGAAGTCCTTGGCCAGCGTCTGCATGGGGCATATCCTGCCGTTGTAGTTCACATACAGGTCGCCGAAGCGGTCGGCTGTGGCCAGTGGCAGCACGTAGGCAGCGCTTGCCGCCATGGTGGCGTGGGATGCCGGCCACAGCAGCACGGCCAGCAGCAACAGGCGGCGGAAGCCCTCCTTGGGCAGCACCATGAGCAGCAGCATGCTGAGGAAGAGCAGGCCGTAGCCAGTGTAGGTGATCCTCAGTCCCCACGGGTCGTGACTCACCATGAGGTGTGCCCCTTCCAGGTCAGGGTCGTAGCCCGACTGGTAGAAGCGGTAGCCGCCATATTCGCCGACGTTGTTCATCGATATGTTCATCGTCTTCGTCACCGTCCCCTTCTCCACGATGCTCACCTGCGAGACATAGTCCATGGGCGACTGCGTGCCGGGGTAGGTCTCCAGGGTGAAGTCGGTCAGCAGCACTTGAAATGGCAGCCATTCTACGGCCCTGTTCTCGCTGTTCACATATTGGTTGACGCGCAGACCTGTGCGCAGGCCGATGACCCCCTGTGTGCTCCACAGGTGGGTGACGAGTGCTCCAGCCAGGATGAGCAGCAGCGACAGGTGGAGCAGCAGGGCGGCGGGGCGCGGCTGGCGCCGTGCGGGGGTGGGTGGTGTGGCGGGGGTGGCTGATGTGGGCGGTGTGGCGGCAACACTGTTGCCGCATAGACGACGGGCGGGCTTGCCCATCAGGCGACGAACGACGACTGCGAGGCCCGTGACGGCGATGGCGGCCCACAGCGCTATCATCCACCAGGCGGTGTAGACGGTGCTCACTGCGGCCTCGTGACCCTTGGCGTGTTCAACGAATGTTGCCGCGGCGAGGGCGATGCTCACCGCGGCCAACAGTAGGAAGGGGATGTGGCGTAGTCTCATTTTGCTGCAAAGGTACGAATTAGTGAGCGTAGAGCCAAAGAAAAAGTCTTTTTTCTTTGGCTCTGCCGAGCGGAAGTACCTTCGGCGACAGCCAAAGGTACGAATGAGCGGCCGCCATCAAATAGAATTGATGAACTTCACCACTGCATCGCGCTCCGTTTTGTTCAGGCTGCGGAACTTCTCCACGCTGCGCCGTGCGTCGCTGTTGCTGGCGCCGTGCCACATGATGGCCTCGATGACGTTGCGGGCGCGTCGGTCGTGCAGACGGTCCTGATGGTTGGCGATGAGCGGGCTCAGGCCACGTCCCCATAGCGGCGTGGTGCGGCACCAGCCGGTGCGGATGTCGTTCACCATGTGCAGCTTGTGCTGTATCATGTCGGTGTAGGGCCATATCTTCTGGTGCGGATAGCGGGGCATGTCAGCGTCGCTGGTGAACATGCCGTTGGGGTCCTGAATGTGGTCGTCGCCAGTAGTCCACGAAGGCCGGTGGCAGTAGGTGCAGCCCATCTCGGTGAACTTCTGCTTTCCCAGCTGAAACTCCTCGCTGTCGGCGTTGCGTGCGGCGGGTACAGCCAGGCCGCGGTGCCACACCATGAAGTTGCGGTACTCGTCATCGCTCATCTCTGCCTTCTGCTCACGGCTGGTGAGGTAGGTGTAGATGTCCTTCTCCACGTCGCCCGTCTTGTTCCACTCGGGGAAGTAGCTGTAGAAGTCCTTCTGCACGTCGGGATCTTTCGACGATGTCTCGGCATAGTATTTGCCGGCCAGGTCGAGGTAGTGGTAGCGCCGGTCAGAGCGTGTCACGTTGGTGATGTTCCAGATGGCATTGGCCCCGGCAGCATCGAGCACAGGACCGCGGCTGAGGGCGTAGGTGAAGCGGCGCACCCACTTCTTGCCCGGCGACAGGGCGTTGGTGTACCAGCCCACATACTGGCCGTCCTTATACATGGCAGGGTTGATGATGGCGCCCGCCTTGGCCTCTCTGGCATACTGCTCGATGATGCTGTCCTCGGGGATGGCGTCCAGCAGGCCCGTGCCGTAGATGCCGATGGTGGATTCCAGTTTGACGCCCACCTCCGAGGCATCCACCTGCACATCCTGTCCGTTGCGCTGCACGATGATGGGCGAGTAGAAGCCGTCGGCGGGGATGGTCACCTCGGGATAGATGAGCGAATAGGTCTCGCCGTCGTCGAAGCGGTTGCCCCACTCGTCGGTATACTCTTTCCACTCAATGTTGATTTTCGTCTCGTCGACGGGCGCCTTGAAGGGAGCCACAGCCAGTGTCTGCGGCATGCCGGCCACGGAGCGTATGTAAGCCTCGGTCTGTTTGTCGTAGATGACGAGCAGATAGCCGTTGCCCATGTCGGTGGCACGGTAGCGGTCCATGCGCTTGCCGTAGCCGTAGGCGGGGTGGCAGTAGAGGCAGCCGTTGCGCACCATCACCGGTCCCAGGCCGTGGAAGGCACCGTCGGGGTTCTGGTTGAAGTCGCGCTCAAACAGGTATTCTCCCATCTGGAAGCGGTGGGCAAACCCCTGCTCGTCAACGGCGGGCGAGGGCTGCTCAAAAGCCGACTTGGTGTTGTTGAAGACCGTGCCAAGCTGTCCGCCGGCATACACCTCCGAGGGGTCGAAGGTGGCGGGAGTGTTCTTGGCGGTTTCTTTGTCGTCAGAGTCTGAGCAGGCAGTGAGCATGGCTCCTGTGACGAGCATCAGACTGGCAAATAATGTCTTGTTCATAGTGCAGATAATGAGTGTTTAAATAGTTTTCCATTAAAATGCCAAATCGCCAACCGCCTTGTTACAGGCGATTGGTGATATGGCTGAACCGTTGTGTGCGATTTAGTCCTCAAGGGCTTTCGTCAGTTTGTCGAGTGTCTCGTCCAGTGCATCGAGTGCGTCGATGGCGGCACCGCACGATGCATCAGTATAGTTCAGCACGAAGGGCGCCTTCATGGCCTTGATCTTGCTCAGAGCCTCCTCGAGTGCGGCCTTCACGGCAGTGGCTTCCTTCGGGTGGTTGGCGTCGCAGTAAGCCATGAGCGAGCCGCTGGCCGGCGTGGTGCCGCTGACGTTCATACCGCCATAGAGGGCGTGCTTGCAGCTCATGATGTTGTCGTAGAAATCCTGGATGGAGTTGTAGGCATGGGGCGACTCGATGTAGTTGGTGTCGTCGCCATGATAGGCCGAGCCAATCTTTCCCTCGGCCACCTCGCCGATGATGTCCTGGCAGCCGGCAATGATCTGGATGGCGCCGTCGGTAGCGCTCTTCCAGCGTGAGCCCGCCTTGCCGGCGTTGATGAACTCGTTGCCGAAGTAGTCTTCAGGCACCAGCTCCTCGTCCTCCAGCAACTGCCGGCGTGCGCTCTTCACGTTGTCGATGCCGGCCCAAGCAGCCTCCAGGCGGCAGGCTGACAGATAGAGGTCGGCAGCCACCGACTTGGTGAAGTACAGCTCGTTGGCGGTGAGTGCCGCGAACTGTCGGGGCTGTCCGTTGCGGAAGATAACATACTCCAGGGCGTGGAAGCCTGTGAAGTTCTGTGTGGTAGCCACGCTGTGGTCGACGATGGCCTGGTCGGCCTCGTTGGTCAGGTCAAACTTTGCCATGTAGCTGTTGAACACCGTCACCTCAAACGGCCATGTGTCGATGTGTGGGTCGATGCCGTAGCCCGAGGCGGCGCCGAAGAGGAAGGCCTCGCTCCATTCCCAGTCCTGGCGGGCTGTCTTCCACTGCTGGCAGGCCTTCTCAAGGGCGGCTTGCGAATTCATGCCTTCTATGGTGGCTTGCAGGGCCTCGCAGTCGTCGGCCAGCTTCTTGTAGGTGGCCACCACCGTGCTCTCTACGAATTGTTTGTTCACCACATTCAAGGCGTCGGCCTTTGCAGTGCTGTTGTTGGCATTGTTGTCGTCATCATCGTCGCTACATGAGGCAAAGCTCATGGGCAGGGCAAATGCTGCTGTCAGCAGCAGTGCATACTTTAGTGTTTTTTTCATAAGTAAATATATTTAATTGATGTTTATTCAAGCTATTCTCTCAACCCTCAACCCTCAACTCTCAACTCTCAACCCTCAACTCTCAACCCTCAACTCTCAACCCTCAACCCTCAACTCTCAACCCTCAACTCTCAACCCTCAACCCTCAACCCTCAACTCTCAACCCTCAACTCTTAACTCTCAACCCTCAACCCTCAACTCTCAACTCTCAACTCTTAACTCTCAACTCTTAACTCATAGGAACCACCCGGTGTAGGCGATGCCCACATTGATGCTGGGCTCGTTGTTGTAGGGCGCATCCAATTTGCGCAGGCTGTATTCCCCTTTGATGACCACCTCCCTGACGGGGAAGTAGTTCAGGCCCAGTGCTATACGGTTCTTCTTGCACCAGCGGTAGGCATCACTGTTGCTGCCCGAGTTCATGGCGTCATAGTACTCATAGCGTCCGAAGACGTACAGCTTCTGCCTGTTCAGCCTTTGCACATGTGCGAACACGTTATAGCCTGCCTCGATGGATGCTGCCACGGCACTCTCGGCCACTGGCTGGCGTTTCGAGGGCGACCCGTCCTGCAGGGTGTGCTTGGGGAACGAGTTGTTGAACGTGCTGATGAGTGAGGCATCGCCCAGGTGGGCATAGTCGAAGTTGCCCCGCACAGTCCAGTTCCAGCGACGCAGCATGAAGTCGAATGAGGCAATGGCCAGTGCCCCTTTGCACCCGTCGTACTTGGCGGCGGCATGGCTCTTCAGCGTGTTGTTGAACGTGTGGCCATAATATCCGCTGGCACTCAGGCGCAGGCCGGGAATGGAGAAGTTGTCAATGCGCAGTGCACCGGCATAGCTGTTGGCCAGCTTGAACTCATACGAGCTGGTGGCACCGTAGTGTACGAAGCTCTCGGCACCAAAGCGCTCAGAGTCGAGGCCCGACAGCAGCTGCACCTCATAGCGCCAGTCCTTATAGCGTCCCCAGAGCGAGAGGCCCGTCTGATGCCACGTGCAGGGCAGGATGCTGCTCTCGCCCTCGGGACGGTAGACGGTGAAGAACTCCGTGGGCATGTGGTACTGGTTGGTGGCTCCCACGGGTACGATGATTTCGCCGGCACGCAGGTTCAGGGCAGGCGAGAACGACTTCTGCACCCAGAACTGTTCCAGGGCTACCTCGCCGCCTTTCTCTGTCTCAGCCTCATATTCGCCGCTCTCGTCGGCGTCCATCTCTACGGCGCTCTCGGTGCCGCCGTGCTCAAACTCCACTTCCATGCCCATGGTCCAGCCGTGGCCGAAGTCGTAGCCCAGGTTCAGCGTCACGTGGGGCAGGTCAAAGCGGCCGTGCGAAGCATCGTCCTTGTGTTCGTCGGGAAAGCGGTAGCGATTGAAATGCTCGCTGTAGAAGTTGCGGCTCATCACCGCCTCGCCATAGCCGCCCAGGCTCAGCCGCTGGGGCGTGTTGTCGTCATTGTCGGCCACGGCAGTCACTGTAGGCAAGGCCAGCAGCGCTCCCAGCAGCATGGTGTTCATTTTGTATGCTCTCATGGTTGTCATTGTCTGAAAACGGCTGCAAAGGTAGGCAGTTTGGGCTTCTGCCACAATACCTAAAAACGATGATTTTGGCTGAGAATACCTAATGGTGGGTACTGTGCTTGTCGTGAAAAAGCAGCTGTCAGGCACGCTGTAATCAAAAATAGGTAGTCGCATCAGAAGGCTTGGCACATCGCTCCACGGCTCATCCTCAGAAAAACAGCCCCTGACAAGAAAAAGAGGCGAAAAAATTTGGTGATGGCACAAAAAAGCGCTACCTTTGCACCCGATTTTCGCCACAGCCATTGATTTTGCGGCGAAGACCTTGGACGATGGTGTAATGGTAACACTACAGGTTTTGGTTCTGTCATTCCCGGTTCGAATCCGAGTCGTCCAACATCCACTGCTTCCTGCTGCCCTCTGACGGGGCAGTTTTTTTGTGCTGTGCGGTTGAAAACGGATGGTTTATTCAGCTGCACAGGCCACTTTTTTTAATTTTGGCAATGATATAGCAGTTGACCCTTTGCAGAAAGGATTTATGCGCAGCCATCCCCTCTTGAACCCTGCCCTTACGGGGAGGGGCAGGGGTGGGGTCTGTAATGTCAGTAATGTTCTTTGCTGCCAC
>JAEEGF011735842.1_pt1 | contig 28043 bp, 18 predicted proteins | sample 9134171 | NCBI WGS metagenome assembly JAEEGF01 (sample SAMN16246542, study PRJNA631951) | gut metagenome | biome: gut microbiome; feature: rumen; material: AP-attached | host: Bos | place: Iran: Karaj | collected 2018-10 | reverse complement strand
GGACTCAAAAGAGCTTATATACGAAGAAACCGGATTTGCAAATATTGAAAAGGACATTCCCTATTCAAGAGATACGATTGCAAGACTATACTCAATGACAAAGCCTATCACAGGCGCCGCATGTATGTTACTTGTTGAAAGAGGAATGCTAGATTTAAACGCTCCTTTAGATAGATACTTACCCTTCTTTAAGGATGTAAAGGTTTATAACGGAGATTTCTCACACACAGCAAAAAGAAACCCTCTTATAAGAGAAGTTATGGCTATGACTGCAGGATTTACATACGGGGATTCTTTGACAGAGCCCGGAAGGCGCACTGACAAATTGCTTCTTGATGCGGCAGATAAGCTTGGCACAAGCGAAGAAGTTTCCACTATGGACATAGCAAAGGGCTTAGCCGAAGCCGGCTTAATCTATGATCCCGGTACAAAGTGGGCATACTCAACAGCAGCCGATGTTATGGGCGCCGTTATCGAAGCCGTTACGGGAATGCGCTTTGGAGACTTTTTAAAGAAAGAGTTCTTTGAGCCCCTTGAAATGAATGATACAGACTTCTATGTACCGGAAGATAAAAGAAACCGTCTTGCAGATGCATACGATGTTGTAGACGGCAAGTTTACTTTATATCACACAAACAACCTTGATATAAAGTATGAAATGGACAAGCGCCCCGCTTATGAAGCAGGCGGTGCAGGCCTTGCATCCACAATCGATGACTATTCACACTTTGCTTCCATGCTTTTGCAAAACGGTTCATACAAAGGCAAACAGATTCTTAAGCCTTCTACCGTAGAGTTTTTCACAAAGCCTAACCTTCTTAGCTGGCAGCAAGAATACATGTGGGCAAATTACCCCTTCTGGTCGGGCCTTACCTATGCAAACTTCATGAGGCGAGTTGTGGACCCTTCTCTTTGCGGACATTTAAGCTTTATGGATGAATATGGCTGGGACGGATGGCTTGGATGCTACTTTTCAAATATCCCTTCCAAAAACGCCACCATCCTTCTTACCATGCAAAGACGCGATGCCGGCACCTGCGAAACCACAAGAAGAATCAGAAATGTGTTGGCTGATTTATTATAAAAACAAAAACCTGAGCTTTTGCTCAGGTTTTTTTATGTTTAAAGCTTATCTATTACTGTGTCATAGGGTTCAATCGTGTATTCCTTAACACCGGCCTTTGTGTTAACCTTGGTAACTTGCTTTGATTCTGAATTGTTTATAACAATAAGAGTATTGCTTCCGGGATAAAAAGCGCTTTCACAGTTTTTGTTATCTGTGATGTAGAGCTTTTCTTTGTCCCCTGCAATTTCAAGAATCAAATCAAGAAGCATTCTCATGGTTATGAAGTTTACTTCAAAGCCACCCATATATATACCGCGGCCTTTGCCGAAAGGATGCGTGGTGATAAGGGCTTTTCCGTCCTTTTCGCTTAAAACTTTTGTTTCTTCATCTACGATATATAAGTGTTTCTTTGCCTTACCATCATACTCAGTTGAAACCCAGTCTTCTTTGGATAAAAGATTAGCGAAATGTCCGTGGCAAACTCTATCACCTAAATCTTTATCAACTCCAAGTACATGGGCCATGGTAAAGAACCTGTCCATGCCAAGGGCAGCGGAAGGCTCGTTTACTCCAAGGAATACGCCTCCGTCGTTAACCCACTTAGTTATGGTTGAAAGTACTTCTGGATCTTTCCAAGAGTCTCCTCCTGACCAGGCGGAGCCTGCTCTTCCTGCATTAATTAAAAGCTTAACGTCTTTAAGCTTACCGGCCTTAACATCTTCAAAGTTAATATATTCAACTTCCACGGGAAGGCCCGAAAGAGCTTCATTAATGTGGATTAAATCGTGCATGTAGGTTTCATGGAAATGACCTGACAAAGTCCATGACCTTAAATGTCCCCAGTATGTAAGGACTGCAACCTTACAAGGAATGGTGTATGGTTTACCTGCATCGTGAAGGCTGTTTATAACTCTGAATTCATCGGATATTTTTTCAATATAGTCAACAAAATCAGGGAAGCCTTCAACTAAGTGTAAGTATCCTCCAAGGCCGATTCTGTCAATCTTTTCTCTAAGCAAAGCTCTTCGAATGTGAATCCAGTACTTCTTTGCATCTAAAGTGGGGTTTCCGCCTTCCATAAAGGTAGGGAGTCCGCCAAGGCCCACAGGGAAAAGGTAAGGATGAAGTCTGATTTCATGAGTGTCTACCTTAGCTCCTGCGCAAAGCCTTACTTCATATCCTGAAAATACGCACTTAATTAAACCGTCAAAGCCAAATTCTTCAAATCTATCGTTGTAAGGCTCTGTGCCAACCCATGAATCATCATAGAATACGTAAGCTTTCTTTCCGTATTTATGCACTATATCAATAAGCTTTTTACCAAAAGTAATTACAAAGTCATTGGTAAATTCCATCCAGTCAGCCTTTTTCTTGTTACCGGGCATATGGGTTACATGAAACTTTCCGCCGTTAACAAAGTCTTCTGCAGTAAGTGAATATCCGTACTTTTTTGAAAACTCATCAAGGGCAATATCACTTACTGTAAAATCATAAGAAGCCCAGTCTGAGAACAAATGGGGATTTCTTACAGAAGACCCCCAAATCCATGCAAAGTTATAAAACATGGATGTAAATCTCACAACGTTTGTGGCAGGGTGTTCTTTACACCAATTCTCCATCCAATCAAGCAAGTACTCTCTTGTTTCTTTGTACCTAGGGTCAATCTGCATTAAATGCTCTTTGTCCCAATGATTGGTGGTGTGATTGTACATGGAAATTTCTTCCCAGATACGGTAAGCTAAGAAACTAACCGTATAGTTGTGGAAAGGTGTAGCTTTTAAGATTTCCACTGTTCCGGTCGCTTTTTCATATTTCCATAAAGACTTATCTACTTCTTTTCCTAAAGTTCTGTCATAAACCTGCCAGTATTTAAAAGCGGCTTCTTTATCGTTAAGTGAAAACTGCTCTTTAAAAAAGTCCTTTAAAAGATCGATTGAAAGAGTGTTTTCTTTGGCCGTTACAGGTGAAGTGATAAGGAATGTCTGCTGAAGCTTATCCTTATTTTCTTTGGCCCAAGCATTGTGATCTCTTATAATGCATATGGTTGAATAAATGTCATATCCTGCATTTAAAATGTCATCGGAAAGAACCGTTCCGTCCGAATCCCTTATAACATCTGCTCCCCATTTCTTTGCAAGTTTTAAAGTAAGGTCTTCATATCCGGCCTCGCCGGGAAGGGTGAATCCTCCCTGTAATTTGCTCACGTAGGTGCTCTCCTTTATTTGTTGGTTATTATCTCGTTTAGTCTGTCCATTTCAAGCTGATAGGACTTTGCATTAACTTCGTTTTCTTCTTTGTCCGTAGGCATTTTTAAAAGCTCCGGATCAATTTCCCATGCAGGGACATCATCCTTAAGCATTCCGCCAAAGGCTTTGTAGCAGTTTTCCTTTGATCTTAATGCCACCCACTTCATTTCCGATGCTATAAAGCCTGCCATTATGTAGGCTCCATAGTCGTTTGTATGGGTGTAGTCGCCGGGATAGTAAAACTTCTTTGAATCTATTAGTCCGTTCTTTATAACAAGTTCCATGCTGTAACCATGAAGGTCAAGAAGCGGAACATCGTATTCTTCCGAAACCTTTTCACATTCAATAGTGTAGGCTTTCAAAAAGTCGTTATAGCTCTCCCCTTCCTTAAACCAGGTGTTTCTGGCAAGAGAAGTGACGATTACAGGGAAAGCGCCTTTGGCTCTAACCTCTTTAATAAATCTAACAAGGTTATCTCTGTATCCTGTATCTGCCTTAAGGTGCTCACGCTTTTGATCGTTGTGCCCGAATTGAATGAAGAAATAGTCCCCGGGCTTAATGTAGCTTTCAATTACGGAAAAATGGCCTTCTTTTCTAAAGCTTTCCGTGGTAAGCCCTGAATGTGCGTGGTTTGAAATTGCCACAGTGTTATTTAAATATGCGCTAAGCATCTGTCCCCAACCTGAGTAGGATGTGCCCGGTGAATATGGATAATTTGCCGGCTGATCCGCAACCGTTGAATCTCCCGCAATAAAAATGGTGGGACAGTTAACTTCTTTTACTTCTATTCTTGATACCTTAATGCCTTTTCCAATCCAGGTAATATCAAGGTCTTTGTCATAATAAAGCTTTTCCTTAAACTCAGGAATTATGTCGCATACGTTTACGGTAAAAGAAAATGTTTCCTTACCTTTAAAGTTTCCGATGTAGTAAAGGCGTCTTCTTTCTAAAAAAATTAAGGCTTGGGACCCGTCATTTTCCGCTTCTATTTCAACGGAATAATTGCCCTGCTTTAAAACATCACATTTAAAGAAAGTGGGTGTGGGCCTGTCACTTTCAATGTCCATGGGAATAAACCCGTTTGAAAGCGCCGGAATCTGTAAAAGCTCCTGCTCTTCACGGTTTTCTTTAGTCACAAAACCGTAGCCTTTATCCTGTGTGTATAAGTCATCAGACGAAACTTTCACGCAGCCTCTTTTAGCTATTTCATTTTCTTCTCCAAAAAGGAATTCTTTTTGAAACATTAAAGTGCTCCGTCCTTTTCAATTTTTGATGAAACCAAAAGCTTACTAAAGAAAGCAAGAGCAAGACCCTGACCCCAGCCCTGAATCCAGTCTCTTGAAATGTTTCTGTAGCCTTCTATATCTTTCATAACCGCAGTTCCCGCAGATACGTTCATAACCTTACCTTCGGGGCTTATGTTCTTTAAAAGGCCTTTAATTGATTTGTTTATATACTTTGAATGAAGAGGATTTCCGCGGTTTAACATTGCTGCAGCTATACCTGCAGAAGCGGAAATTTCTTCATATGAGCCTTCGTCATTTAATACGGTTCTCCACAATCCGTCCTTTGTCTGAACGGTTTTTAAAGCTGCAAGTTGCTCGTTTAAAGAACCTGCTACGTCCATAAACTTAGGGTAAAGATAAGCTTCGGGTAAGATTTCTCCTACTTTAGACATGGTAAAAGCAGCCCATGCATTGGCTCTTCCCCAGTAGATTCCTGACATATGGTCTTTGTTTATATTGTTGTAACCGTGATAGTAGAACCCTGTATCAGGATCCTGAAGGTATTTAATATGCCAATAATACTGATTAAGAGCATCGTTAATCATATCCTCGTTCTTTTCCATAACACCTACTCTTAAAAGAAGGAAAGCAGCCATGAAAAGGGTGTCTGCCCAGGCCTGCTCGGGAAAATCATTATTGGCGCTTACTGTGTGCTGAAGCACGTTGTCTCCAAATCTTAAAGCTTCTTTGGATATATACTCAATCTTAGACATGAGGATGTCATAGTACTTTTTGTCATTTGTTTCTTTATACAAAGTAACAAGACAATGGCCCATGGCACAGGCGTTGACAGTCCAGACTCTGGGAAGCCCTAAATCGATAAGCTCATCGATTCTTTCCTTTAAAAGATCAAGATATTCTCTCTTGCCTGTGTTTTCAAAAGCTTCGCAGATACCGTAATAAGCCACTCCGCAAGGCCAATCCCAGGTAAGATCCATATTCATGGTCTTTTTCACTATCCTGTCTATTACGTCTTCTATTTGTTTCTCGTCATATTCAAGTTTCAGCATATTTCCTCCGAATGGGTCTTTCTTTAATAAAGAGAGCGGCCCCGGTATTAGCCGAAAGGCCGCCCCCAATCATTTAGCTATTATTTTAAGTGAGTTCCCTGACCTGCATCGAAAGCAGCCTTACGGCCATCGATAACTGCCTGGTAACCATCCTTAAGATATTTCTGGCTGAGCTCGTCATAAAGTGCATCGAACTCTTCTACAGGACACATTGTAAGCTGGTTTCTGTACTCTTCATACTTGCTGTACAATACAGGAGCATATTCAGCTTCTGCTTCGATAGCTGTTGAGAAGTAGCAGTCAACGTTAGCAAAGCCCTTGTTATAAACATCAAGCTGTCCATTGTAGTTTGCAATAATGTCTTCTGTGAAGTCAACAGGAAGGTTCTGAGGTGAAATTGCTGCGCAGTCCTTCTTGATGTCGCCGATAGACTTAATTGCTTCTACAAGCATCCAGTAGTCTACGTTAGAGTTGTGACCCATGCCTTCTGTTGAGATTGCAACGGGATCGCCGTCTACATATTCAAAGTTCTTTCCTTCAACACCCCACTGGAATGTGAAAAGTGTTTCGGGCTGAGCAAGCCATTCAAGATACATCATAGCTGCAAGCTTTTCTTCTTCTGAAGCCATGCTTGAGAATCCTACATATGCACCAAGGTTAAGACCTGCACGATAAGCTGTTGACCAGTGATAAGCATCATCTGTTACATAGCCGGGGCAAACCATTAAGCCAACCTCGCCGTTAGGGTTCTCAGCATAGAAAGATTCAAGTGTTGAGATTGTAGATGAAAGGTATGTTCCCCACTGGAATGACTTACCGTTAATGAAGTCTGCCTGAGCATCTGCTGTTTCTTTTAAGTAGAATTCAGGATCGATGAGGCCTAAGTTGTATTCTTCGTTAATAACCTTAAGTTCTCTCTTCTGAGCTTCTGTGCTGAGTGCGGGAATACCGTAGTCACCTGTTGTAGCCCAAAGAACTTCATCCTGAGGATAATCTCTGTAAGCGTGGTTCTGGTCTACACCTGCACCTGTTACACGAGTACCGCCCAAAGGATATTCGCAAAGGCCGAGCTCTTTAATCTTCTTAAAGCATTCAATCTGGTCTGAAAGCTTTTCAGGGAACTTGTCGTAACCTGCTGCTTTAACCCAGTCAAGACGATAGAATGTAGCCCATGAATAGGTTGAGAAACCATATGCTCTTGTACCGAATGCAAGGTAATCTTCGCCACCTACCTGAGTCATACCTACAAGGCCGCTGTCAACCATTCTCTGATAATATGTGGGAGCTACGGTCTTAAACTGTTCCATATCGTAGGGAACAAGGTATCCGTCGTTGATCCACTGTGTCATCTTGGGATAGTCGTACTCTGCGCAGATTGTAGGAAGGTTCTGGTCTGCTGCTAAAAGTGCGTAGGTTGTAAGAACGTCTGAACGTGTAATGGGAACATATTCAACCTTAACGTTCCAAGCATCACCAAACTGTTCCTGAACCCATGCTGTCCAGTCGTTGTTAACAACGTCTGCTACACCGTTTGATGAACCGCCTCTGTCGTATACAGGAATCTTTAAAGTAACCTGGCTGTCAAACTTTGTCCAGCCATCCATACCTGCTACTGCAGTCTGCTCTTCGGCAGTTTCTGTTGCTTCCTGTGCGGGAGCGGTTTCTTCTGTCTTTGTGCCGGTAGTTTCAGGCTGAGCTGTTTTTTCGGCACCGCAGGCTGTCATACCTACAAGCATCGCACCTGCCAAAACAAGGGCAAGCACTTTGTGAAGAGACTTCTTCATAATAAATCCTCCTTTAGATTTAAAAAAGTTTATATCCTCCCGGATTATCCGGGCAATTTCCTTTATTACGGTTTCTTTATCCTTTAACAGCGCCCACCATGGTGCCCTTAACAAAATATTTTTGTAAGAAAGGATAGATTAAAATGATGGGGATGGTGATAAACATAACCGATGCTGCCTGCAATACTTCGGGAGTACTTGTTACGGCTGCCGCATCAGACATTGAAGCTGTCTGAGCTTCTGCTGCGGAAGCAACCATCTGGTAAAGCTTATACTGAACCATCTTTAAGTTTTCGCTTCTGATGAAGTACATGTTGTCAGAGTATGAATTCCAACGTCCTACAGCGTAGAAAAGTGAAATTGTTGCTAAGATAGGCTTTGATAAAGGAAGCACAATCTTTAAAAGTATCTGTATGTTGGAAGCTCCGTCCAAAAATGCGGATTCTTCAAGGCTGTCCGGGATACTGCTCATAAAGAAGGTTCTCATAATAAGCAGGTTGTAAGCCGAGTAAACCAAGGGGAGAATCAATACATGTACTGTATCAAGCATCTTGTAACTACTGTAGAGAAGGTAAGTGGGGATAAGTCCCGCTCCAAAGTACATAGGTACCATGAGAAGGAATGTAAGCCACTTTCTTCCTCTTAACCTTGCTCTTGAAAGAGGGTAAGCACCGCAGATACAAACGAACATGCCAAGGGCTGTAAAGGCAAGTGTAACAAGAACACTGAATCCCATTGAACGGGTGAGCCCCGCATCTGCAAAAATCGATCTGTAGGCTTCAAGGGTTATTTCTTTTGGAATAAAGTACACAAGCTTTGCCACAACCTTGTTGTTACTGGATATGGACTTAGCTGCGATGTGTATAAAGGGTAAGATACAGGTAAGGCTTAGGATGGTTATAAAAAACATCATAAGGAAATCACTTACTCTGAATTTAACTATTGCTCTGTTTCCGTCTCTTGAGCTTTCGGCATCTAAAGCTACATCTTTATTTCTTTTAGCCATTACATTAAGCCCTCCTCACCCAAAGATTTTGCGATTCGGTCAGTTAGAAGAACAAGTAGCAATCCCACTGCCGATTGGAAGAGGCCCACGGCTGTAGCCATACTGAACTTTGCCGACTGGAGACCTTTTTCGTATATGTAAACTGCCAGCTGATACTGGAAGTCTCTTACCATTGTGTTGTCAAATACCTTAAGACGTTCGAAGTTACTTCCCATTACACGTCCAAGTGACATGATTAGGAGTGTAACGATGGTGCTTCTGATTCCGGGGAGCGTGATGTGCCACATTCTCTTCCATCTTCCCGCACCGTCAATCATTGCTGCTTCATATAGTTCACCGTTTATTGAAGTGATGGCAGCAAGATAGATGATTGTGTTCCATCCCATGCATTGCCAGATGCCCACTGTAAGGTAGGTGCCTGCCCAGTGCCATTTTTCTGTAAGGAAGGGAATTCCTTTTTCAATCCAGCCCATTTTCATAAGAAACATATTGATAAGACCGGATGTGGGTTTAAACATTGTGTAAGCCACAGAACCGATAACCGCCCATGAAAGGAAGTGGGGAAGGTAGAGGATGGTCTGTGAAACTTTTTTAAATTTGGGATATCTTAATTCATTAAGCATCAAAGCCAAGATAATGGGGAACGGAAATGTTACCGCCAAGTCGGCTAAGTTAAACACCAATGAGTTTCTTAATGACTTAACGAAATCAGAATCATTGAATGTTTTAATAAAAGTACCGAAGCCAACCCATTTACTCTTGTCGTATCCAAGTGCCGGCTTATAATCCATAAATGCAATACGTAGTCCGGGATAAGCCGCGTAATTAAAGATAATTACGAAAGCCAAGGGAACAAGCAATAAAAGGTATAACTGCCAGTCTCTTCTTACGTCTTTCCAAAGGCTTTTTCTGTGATGCTTTTTAAGCTCTTCCTGCCTTAATTTATATTCTTGCGAAACAGTTTCTTTCGTCTTAGCCATATGCTCTCCTAAGTGTCGTAAGGTTTAGTCTTTATGATTTCATTATATCTGTGGACATGGAAAATTCTTCTCAATGAACCTGCAAAACTTCTCATTTACAACCATTAACCATGTCAATATGATGCTTTTTCACAGAATTTTGCCTTACGTTTTGTTGATTTTCAACAGTCAACCTTGGCATGTTTTATACTTTTGCATGTTTATTCATCTTTTTTGTTGTGATTTTTTATATTTGGGAGTATGATTTACTTACTAAAAACGTTTCGTAAATAGTTTTAAATGATAACTTTATGTCAAGACCAAGAAAAACAGCCATAATTGAATACAGAAGTTACTTTCTTACGCCCGAGTTTCCTGTCTTACTTTTATCAGGAGAACACTGGCGTATTTCTGATATTCCTTCGGGAAGACTTCATTTTCACAACTATCCCGAAATCGGAATTTGCCACACAGATTCAGGCACTTTGGAGGTAAACGGAATCCCCTACCACTTTAAAGCAGGGGACGTAACTTTCCTTCCAAAAAACATTCCGCACACCACATACTCCGATAAAGGCACCGCAAGCCGCTGGTCATATATGTACTTTGACCTTCAGGCAATGTTTGAAGGATTGCTTCCTCAGTCTTTAAGCCTTTATAAGTTTTCGGGCCAATACGAAGAGCATTTTTACCCTATCTTTTCTTCCGAAGAATTTCCCGAAATATTCCAGCTTGCAACAGGTGTTGTGGCAGAGCTTGAGCATAAAAATGCAGGTTATCAGGTATCCGCAAGATGCCTTCTTACTTCACTTTGCATTACCATTTGGAGGGCAATGAGCGAAATCAGGCTTTCAGGAAAAGTAAATGCAGACTCTGCTCCCGATAACTACCTTGTTATCGCTCCTGTATTAAATTACATTGAGAAAAACTATTCGGAAGATATTTCGACCGAAGAATTGGCGGATCTTATTCACTTAAGCCCCACCCACTTTAGAAGGATTTTTTTACAGATTATGGGCACAAACCCTCTTGAATATTTAAATCAAATACGAATTTTTAAAGCATGCGACCTTATGCGATCCACAGAAGATTCCATTCTTTCAATCTCTGAAAATGTGGGCTTTAAATCAGTCGCTACTTTTAACAGGCGGTTTTCTTCTTTAATGCAGATGAGCCCCCGCACCTATAAAAGTCACATGCTTTTATCAGAACAAAGAAACGAGAAGCAAACAATCCTTGAATTTACCGGTTGGATGCAACCCGAATAAAATAACACACAAAAACGGCGCAGTCACTTACGACTGCGCCATTTATTTTAGTAAGAAACAATTTCAAGATAAGCTTTAACGGTTCTTTTATATACAAAGAAATAAAAGAATGCAAATATCAGGAAAAATGCTCCATAAACACTAAGTAAAAGCTTTAAATCTATAATTCCGAAGATGTTTAAAAGCTTAAGTACTATAGGAAATGAGAAGAAAAGGTGAAGTCCCGCAAGTAATAATGGTGAAAAGAAAGTAACCAATGTCTGAGTCTTTATACCTGACTTTATTTCTTTCTTTGTCATTCCCACTTTTCTCATGATGCTATAGTTATTGGCATCCTCATATCCTTCTGTAATCTGCTTATAGTACATAATAAGCACACAGGCTAAGATAAATGAAATACTTAAGAAAATTCCAAGTAAGAATAATCCTCCGTAAAGTTCCATAAATTCTTTTGCCTCATCGGCCCTTACTTCTACCGTTGTAAAGCAGCCTAATTCCTCACTTAATTTAACATTTACTTCATCTCTTAATCTATTTCCGAGAGCTACATTCTCATCATCCGAAAGGCCTGTGTCAAATCCGTACACGTAGCTTACAGGTGACGCAGTTGCTTCAACATCATCGCAAAATTCCAAGTAATGGTCAAAATCATTTACCACCACACTTGCGGAATCCAAAGCGCTCATAGCGGTTCCCATATTTTTACTGTCAGGCTTTCCAACAACCTCGTACTGTCTGTCTCCGATAGTAATGCTTTTAGCAACATTCTTTCCGGTGTAAGCTACCAATGCCTCATTATCTTTAAGCCCTTCTCCCGGCTCATACTTAAAATAGTCTTCTGCAGGGTAAATACAAACAAATGAAATGTCCAAATCATTTACAAGTTCTCTGTTTTTTTGATTAACAATGGTAATCTCATCTTCGCCAAGAGCAGCCAAAGATGAAAGCTGCCTTATACCAATCTGATTCTTTTTAGGAACGTCCTTTGTAATTTCATCCAGAACTGCCTCGACATTTGCTACGTTTTCATCGGTTAACGCATCTTTTTTTGCATTATCCGTCTTATCCATTCTTACGGTCAAAAGGATTTCTTTTGGATAAATCTTTCTTAAAGAATCTTCTTTACCGATTAAAAGACTTCCTGTTGAAGCCACCATAACAAGCACCATTGTGGAAAGGATACAGATTGATGCAAGTCCCGCACCGTTTCTTTTCATTCTGTATGCCATACCGGATACGGAAATAAAGTGTTTCTTTGAGTAATAAAAGTTAGTGTTCTTTTTAAGTATCTTACAAAGGCAAACGCTTCCCGCAACAAACAATGCGTATGTTGCCGCAATAACCATAATTACGGCCCCAAAGAACTTAAGTAAACCTTCCATAGGGCTCTTAATGGACAAAGAAACAAAATAGGCAAAAGCCAAAACCACAAATCCCAAAAGGCCAAGTACAAAATTTGCTTTAGGTTCCTTTTCACCGCTGTTTGTGCTTCTTAATAATTCAATAGGCTTGTTTATCGCTACCTTAAATACAGAAAAAATGAAAAGCACAAGTATGATAACACCAAAGAAAATGATGGTTTCAAAAATCGGCTTGGGGCTAAAGTAAAACATAAAATCAGGCTCGTGACCGCAAAGCTTACAGAGTAAAAGTTCAAAAAACTTTGAAAACAGCACTCCCAGCAAAACGCCTCCAAGGATTGATACAACGCCTTCAATCAATGCTTCTCTAGCCAAAATCTTGACAACGTTTTTCTTGTTCATTCCAAGAATGTTATATAGGGCAAATTCCTTGTTCCGTTTCTTTGCCAAAAAGGAATTAGTGTAAAAAAGAAACAAAAGTGAAAAAATAATTATTACTGCCTTACCCATTATAAGGATGATAAAAAGAACTGAGCCACCGTTCAAAAAGGCCATGGCTTCACTGCTTACAAGGTAAGTTAAAATGTAGTAAATCGCCGCCACTCCCGCAATTGAGAGCATGTATGGGAAATAAAGCTTTGAGTTATTCTTTATTCCGTCTACCGCAAGCTTTGTGTATAAGTTTTTCATTCTACCTCTCCCCCTCTTGAGAGCATGGTAAGTGTGTCTGATATGCTCTTATACATTTCTTCGTTTGACTTTTCGCCTTTGTAGATTTCGTGGAACACCACTCCGTCCTTTATAAAAAGCACTCTTCCCGCATGGGATGCAGCCTTTGTGGAGTGTGTAACCATTACGATTGTCTGTCCATCTTTATTAACCTTTTCAAATACCTTTAATAAGTCATCAGTGGACTTAGAATCAAGTGCTCCGGTAGGTTCGTCTGCAAGAAGTAACTTCGGATCTGTAATAAGCGCTCTTGCGATTGCAACTCTTTGCTTTTGCCCCCCGGATACTTCGTAAGGGAACTTTTTAAGGATTTCTTCGATTCCAAGTTTCTTTGCAATGGGAGCTAACTTTTCAACCATCTTTGAATGCTTCTCACCCTTTAAAACAAGGGGAAGGAAAATGTTATCCTCTAAAGATAAAGAATCCAAAAGATTAAAATCCTGGAACACATATCCTAAGTTATCTCTTCTGAAGGTTGCCATTTCGCTTTCTTTAATGGTTGAAACATTGTTTCCCGCTAAGATTACGGAACCTGATGAAGCTTTATCGATTGCTGCCAAAATGTTAAGTAAGGTTGTTTTACCGGATCCCGACTCACCCATTATTGCAACGTATTCTCCTTCTTCTACCGAAAAGAACACGCCCTTAAGTGCATCCACTTTATTTGTGCCCATTCGGCTTGTGTAAGTTTTCTTAATATCTTCAACTTTTAATATATTCATTAACTATCTCCTCCGCTTAAGTCTATGCTATGATTCTATCCCTTTATAAAAACCATCTCCATATCTTTTCCTTACAAAAAAAGGCCCAAAACTTACAATTATGTAAGTTTTGGGCTTTTAAATTAAATCAAATCTTATACTTTGAACTGTCCCACTAGTTTGTTAAGTTCATCGGATTCTGATGATAACTCTGTGGATACGGCGCTTGATTCCTGAGCCGTAGCTGAGTTATTCTGAACAACCGTAGCAATCTGTTCAATACCCTGACTGATTTCATCCATATTGATTGCCTGAGCTTCCGCAAGGTTTCCTGATTCCTGAACGATTGTAGCAATGCTATTAACTGATTCCTGAACCTTGTTAAGTGCTTCTCTTGTAAGTTCAACAACGTTATTACCGTTTTCGATTTCCTGTAAAGTAGCTGTAACAAGTTCATGTGTATTCTTAACTGCTTCTGAACTTTCATTTGCAAGCTGGCTGATTTCTTCTGCAACAACCGCAAATCCGCGACCTGTTTCACCGGCTCTTGCAGCTTCGATTGAAGCGTTCAATGCAAGCAACTGAGTCTGCTTTGAAATACCTTCAATGGTATTTGTAATCTGTTCAATCTGTCTTGAAGCTTCTGTAATTCTTTCCATAGCGCTTGTAACTTCATGCATCTTTTCTGCACTCTGTTCAGCTTCGCTTTGTACCTGCTTAGCAAGGGTAACGCCCTTCTTAGCGGACTCTGCCATTTCTTTGGTCTGAGAGTTAACGCTTTCAACGCTGGCTGTAAGTTCTTCAACCGCTGCTGCCTGGTCTGTTGAACCTTCTGCAAGGTCTGAAGCTCCGCTTGCCATGTTGGCTGCTCCCTGTGCCACCTTACCTGATGCACTCTTAACATTTCTCATTGTTTCAGCAAGCTGAGAAATAATTCTGTCTACAGCTTCTTTAATAGGTGCAAAGTCTTCCACATATAAATCGGGATTTCTTGTGCCTTCAGTAAAGTCTCCGGATGCGATTCTGTCAAGGGAATCACTTATGTCGTAAACTACCTTTTCAATAACCGTTGTGGAATAATCAAGGTCTTTTGCAAGTTTTCCAAGTTCATCATCGGCAGAATACTCGATTGAAATATTCATGTTTCCTTTTGCCATGGAGTCAGCAGCCTTTGAAATATCCTGAACCGGTTCAAGGATAGCATTTGAAAGAATGGCTCTTGCTTTAATAATGAATAAGAAGATTCCTACAACTATCAATACTGATATTGCAGCCATTACGATTACGACAATTAAATTAAGCCTGAATATGCTCATTGCGCTTGTGCCTGTTGCCGTTGAAACCGCCTTTAAGTCTTTAACAACAACGTCGATTGAAGGATACAAAGTATCGTTAAAGAACATAAATACTTCTTCATCCGAGCTTCCGTTATTAAACATCTGTCCCAGTGTTTCGCCGTTAGCCTGTACCGCCTTTAAGTCGGTACTAACTTTATTGATGGCTGCTTTGTCTGAATAAAGGCCTGAAAACTTCTTTAAGTTTGTATCAAATTCTCCAAACTTTTCCATCGCCTTTCCAAGCTGTTCTTCACGAATAGCATCATCCGTAGATGCCATAGCCCAAAGAAACGCCTTTGAAAGAGCCTGAATGTCTATACGGATTTCACCCTGTACATTATCTATCTGATAGCTTTTATACATGGACATAAGTCCGTTCAAGCTTACGATAAGAGTAATAACAAGTGCTCCTACCGCTACTGCTGTGGCGGTCAAAATGCGACCGAATACCTTTTTAAACTTGTTTTCTACATTTAAATTTCTAAGTTGTTCATCAGAGATACTAAATAGTCCCTTCATGGTAGCCTCCTGCCATAGAATTATGAATCGTTATACAACAAAGTAAGTCTATCATGCTACCATTACCCAAAAAGAAAAAACCTCAAACAACACAATTTAGCATTGTCTGAGGATTTTCTGGTTCCTTTATTTGATAACTTCCCTCGTAAGTGAAACTTATCTATTAATCAAAATCAAAGAGGCCTTTGCTTAAGTATCTGTCTCCTCTGTCAGGGAAAACAACTACTATATTTCCCGAAGGAATTTCTTCGGCAAGTTTCTTTGCAGCCGCCAAAGCAGCGCCTGAAGAAGAGCCTACCAAGATACCTTCTTTTCTTGCAAGCTCTCTTGAAGCTTCAAAAGCTTCTGTATCGGTTACTTTAAAAACTTTATCAACCAATGTAATGTCCATTGTATCTGCTATAAAGTCATTTCCGATTCCTTCTATATCATAGTCGGCATGCTCACCGCCTCCGATGATGGAGCCGTAAGGGTCTGCCAAGACGCCTACGATGTCTTTGTTTTGCTCTTTTAAATACTTAGTGATACCTGTAAAAGTACCGCCGCTTCCCGCTCCCGCTACCAAGTAATCAACATTACCGTCAAGTTGCTTATATATTTCAGGACCTGTGGTCTCATAATGAGCCAAAGGATTTGCGGGATTGTGGAACTGTTCCATCATAATGGAATCGGGTATTTCTTTTAAAAGTTCCTTTGCTTTTCTTTCTGCTCCAAGCATTCCTTCTTCTCTGCTTGTGTGGATTATTTCGGCACCAAGTGCTCTCATAATCTTCTGCTTTTCAATGGAAAACTTAGTGGGTACGGTAAAAATAACTCTGTAGCCTTTGTTTAATGCGGCTATAGCTATTCCTATACCTGTGTTTCCGGCTGTTGCTTCAATAATAGTGCCGCCCTTTTTAAGCCTTCCGCTTTCTTCGGCAGCTTTTATCATATACTCCCCTACACGGTCCTTAACACTTCCTGCCGGGTTTAAAAGCTCAAGCTTTGCGTATAGATTAACGCCTTCTTTTATTCCTAAATTGTTTAACTTAAGTATGGGTGTGTTACCCACCATCTCGTGGATGCTGTTATATACATCCATAGTTATTTATCCTCCTTTTTAGACGCTTCGATTGCCTGCTTTAAGTCAGAAATCAAATCATCGGCATCTTCTATTCCTACAGAAAATCTGATAAGTTCATCCACAATACCTACTTTCTTTCTGATATCCGCAGGTATTGCAGCGTGTGTCATGGTTGCAGGATGGCAAACCAAAGACTCAACGCCGCCAAGGCTTTCTGCCAAAGTGATGAGTTTAAGATTTTTAAAGAATTTCTTGTAACAATACTTTTCATTAAGTACAAAGGAAATCATTGCCCCGGCTCCGTCAGCCTGTTTCTTCTGAACTTCATATCCGGGATCTGATTCAAGACCGGGATAGTAAACTTTGCTTACATATCCGCTCTCCAAAAGCCATCTTGCAATCTTTTCTGCATTGGCTACGTGTCTGTCCATTCTTACGCCAAGTGTTTTAATTCCCCTTATAATAAGGAAGCTGTCCCATGGAGCCAGCACTCCTCCGATGGCGTTTTGAAGATAATAGAGTCTGTCTGCCAGTTCTTTGTCATTTACAACCACAAAGCCTGAAATTGTATCGCTGTGGCCTCCTAAGTACTTTGTACCGCTGTGAATTACAATGTCAGCGCCAAGTGTTAAAGGTCTTTGAAGGTATGGTGTTAAGAAAGTGTTATCCACTATCAAAAGCTTATTGTGCTTATGAGAAATCTTTGAAACCGCTTCGATATCGGTAATTGTCAAAAGCGGGTTAGCAGGGCTTTCAACATAGATTGCCTTAACGGTGTCATCAATTTCTTTTTCCACTTCATCTAAATTTGATGTGTTTACGATTTTATAGGTGATTCCAAAATTCTTAAATACGTTATCTAAGATTCTGAAGGTTCCTCCGTAGATATTGTCTGATACCAAAAGCTTGTCGCCTGATTTAAATAAAGATAAAACAGTGTTTATTGCGGCAAGTCCGGATGCAAAAGCAAGTCCGTATTTTCCCACTTCAAGGTCGGCTATAAGCTTTTCAACAGCCGCTCTTGTGGGATTTCCTGTTCTTGAATACTCCCATCCTCTGTTTTCTCCTATGCCGTCCTGCTTGTAGGTGGATGTCTGGTATATGGGAACGTTAACCGCGCCCGTTACCTCATCTCCGTCTATTCCTCCGTGAATCAATACTGAATTAATTTTTAAACTCACTTTTGTTTCCTTCTTTCTGTATCATTTACTGTCTATTTTAAATACAGGACTCCTTGTGCACATGAGCACTCGGAATCCTGCGTTTTATTAGGAGCTTATTTAATGGCCTTAAATCCGTTTTCAAGGTCTGCGATTATATCATCAACATGCTCTGTACCGATTGATAAGCGAATTGTGTTTTCAAAAATCTGCTGATCTTCAAGCTCTTCTTTTGAAAGCTGAGAATGAGTTGTTGATGCAGGATGAATAACAAGGCTCTTTACGTCGGCTACGTTTGCAAGGAGTGAAAAGATCTTTAAGTTATCGATAAACTTCCAAGCGTCTTCTTTTGTGCCCTTAATGTTAAAGGTAAAGATTGAAGCTCCGCCGTTAGGGAAGTATCTTTGATAAATCTTGTGGTCGGGATGCTCGGGAAGTGAAGGATGGTTAACCTTCTCTACCTGAGGATGCTTGCTTAAGTATTCAACTACCTTCTTTGCGTTTTCAGCATGTCTTTCAAGTCTTAATGAAAGTGTTTCAACACCCTGTAAAAGAAGGAATGCGTTGAAAGGTGAAATGCTTGCACCTGTATCTCTTAAAAGGATTGCACGGATGTATGTTACAAATGCTGCGGGGCCAACTGCATCGTAGAAAGAAATTCCATGGTAGCTGGGGTTAGCTTCTGCAATGCTAGGATACTTTCCGCTTTCCTTCCAGTTAAACTTACCTGATTCAACGATGATACCGCCAAGTGTGGTACCGTGACCGCCGATGAACTTTGTTGCTGAGTGAACTACGATATCTGCACCATGTTCAAAAGGTCTGATAAGGAAAGGTGTTCCGAATGTATTGTCAACAACTACAGGAAGTCCGTGCTTGTGAGCAATTTCTGAAATTGCATCGATATCCGGAATATCTGAGTTGGGGTTACCAAGTGTCTCTAAGTAGATTGCTCTTGTGTTTTCTTTGATTGCACCTTCTACTTCGCTTAAGTTGTGAGCATCAACAAATGTTGTTTCGATGCCATACTGAGGAAGTGTGTGTGAAAGAAGGTTGAAGCTTCCGCCGTAGATTGTCTTCTGTGCTACGATGTGGCCGCCGTTTGCTGCCAAAGCTTCGATTGTGTATGAGATTGCTGCTGCTCCCGAAGCAAGTGCCAAAGCTGCGCTACCGCCTTCAAGTGCTGCAAGTCTCTTTTCTAAAACGTCCTGTGTTGAGTTTGTAAGTCTTCCGTAAATATTGCCTGCATCTGCCAAGCCGAAACGATCTGCTGCGTGTTTACTGTTGTGAAACACATAAGATGTTGTCTGGTAAATCGGAACCGCTCTTGCATCGGATGCGGGGTCTGCCTGTTCCTGTCCTACGTGTAACTGTAATGTCTCAAATTTATATTCGCTCATGTTTTTAATCTCCTGTTTTCTTTCAAATTTTGTTTGGTGGTTTTTGTTTGGTTTTTGTTTTGTGTTCTTTATAAAAAAATACCCCGAAGGTTTTTACTCCCGGGCAAATGGTAAATACTCAATGCAAGTTTAAAACTGCATCCCTTCGGAACACCTTAGGTCATCCGAAAGATTACTCACCATCATACCTACCCGGGAGCTACACATTCGGCTACACATCTTATCGATTTTAGTTGAAATTGTTACTGTCTTCATCGGTTGTTCCTCCGTTTTTTCTTGTTGGGTTTATACTACCATCAGTTTTTACGTTTGAAAAATCGTTTGATTTTATCGTTAGTGATAAGTTTTACTTATAACCGAAAACAAAAAAGCCCCGAGTGCGTTTATACACTCGGGGTTGGTTTCTTTATACTTATTAGATCATTGAAGCTTCCCAGCAATCAGGAGCCTTAAGGCCAAAGATTGTTGCTACTGTGGGAGCTACATTTGCAAGGCCGTAATTGCCTTCCTTGATGGTGAACTTGTTCTTCTTATCATAAATGATGAAAGGAACGGGGTTAAGTGAGTGAGCTGTACGAACCTGAATCTCACCCTTCTTGTTCTTTTCAAGCATTTCGTCTGCATTACCGTGGTCTGCTGTTACAAGTAAAGTTACGTTGTATTCATCGCAAACCTTGATAAGTCTTGCAAGTCCTAAGTCTACCGCCTCAACACCTGTAATGGTGGCATCCATGTTTCCTGTGTGTCCTACCATATCTCCGTTAGGGAAGTTACATCTGATAAAGTCATACTTTTCTGACTTGATGGCTTCGATAACATCATCGGTGATTTCAGCTGACTTCATCCAAGGACGTTCGTCAAAAGAAACCTTATCGGAAGGAATTTCCTTAAATGTTTCAAGTTCTTCAGAGAACTTAGAGCTTCTGTTACCGTTCCAGAAATATGTTACATGGCCGTACTTCTGAGTCTCTGATACGGCATACTGGCTAAGGCCTGCGCCAACCAAAAGTTCTGAAAGAGTATTCTTGATTTCGGGAGGGTTAACAAGGTAGTGCTTGGGAAGATGTAAGTCTCCATCGTATTCAAGCATTCCTGCATAGAAGCAATTAAGCTTGGGTCCTCTGTTAAAGTAGTTAAACTCTTCATAGTCAAATGCCATTGAAATTTCGATGGCACGGTCACCACGGAAGTTGTAAAGAATAACGCTGTCATCGTCTGTGATTGTACCTACAGCCTTACCGTCTTTTGCGATAACGAATGCAGGAAGATCCTGGTCGATAACATCGAGTTCTTTTCTGTATGTTTCAATAGCTTCTGTAGCATTTGCAAACTGACGGCCTTCACCCTTAACGTGAGTCTTCCATCCAAGTTCAACCATGCCCCAGTCAGCCTGGTATCTGTCCATTGTAACTTTCATTCTTCCGCCGCCGGATGCGATACAGCAGTTAAATCCGTCGCCGTTAAGCTCTTGTATGCAATCTTCAAGCTGCTTTACATACTGAAGAGCGCTTGTAGCGGGAACATCACGTCCGTCAAGAAGGATGTGAACTCTTACTTCCTTAATACCTTCTTCTTTAGCTTTCTTTAACATTGTAAGAAGGTGAGAAATGTTTGAGTGTACGTTACCGTCTGATAAAAGTCCTAAGAAGTGAAGCACTGATGATTTGCTCTTTACGTTTTCAAGTGCGTCCTTCCAGGATTCTGAAGCGAACATCTTTCCGCTTTCGATTGATTCATTAACAAGCTTTGCGCCCTGTGAATAAATCTGACCGCAGCCAAGTGCGTTGTGTCCTACTTCTGAGTTACCCATATCATCGTCTGAAGGAAGTCCTACAGCAGAACCATGAGCTTTAAGTCTTGTGTTGGGACAAGTCTTTAACATTTCGTCAAGAACGGGTGTGTTGGCACATGTAACGGCATCGCCGAGACCTGTTTTGCTAAAGCCCACTCCGTCCATAACAACTAATACTACCTGTTTTCTGTTCTTCATGTTTATTCCTTTCTTAACACGGAATCAATAATAATCGCCGCTTTTTTAATTAATTACAATCAAATAGATAGTACACTAAAAACCGCGTTTTTTCAAATAATAAATAATATTGATTTTTGCCCGTAAGTTAAACGTTTTCCCTAACAACCTATCGGTTGCTTTTCCGTTAATAAATCTTTAATAAAATTATACCGTGCTAAAACTTTATAACGGAGGTTACATTATATGAATAAGAAATCCAAATCCATCAAAAAGCGCGGTGTCAGCATGCGTTTCACGCTGATTATGTTCGCGCTTTTACCTATGTTATTGGCAACAATTATCGTTGCCGCCGTTATTATCGGTAAATCATCAAACGAATTAAACACAAGTATAAGCAATTCCATGGTTTCCATTATCAAAGGTACAGGACAGTCCTTTGACTATGCCACTCATACTGCAGAGCAGAATTTGATGGGCTTTGCTCAGGCTCCTGTTATTATAGAAGCTCTTCAACATCCTGAGGATGCTTCACTTGCAGCCAAGGCAAACAAATATACCAATGAGTACTTTTCAAAATTATCAGGCTGGGAAGGTCTCTATCTTGCAGACTGGAACACAAAGGTTTTGACTCATGAATCCGATGCCATAATCGGAAAAGTATTAAGAGAAGGCGACAGTCTTACTGCTTTAAGAGATTCAATGCTTAACGCAGGCGGAGTATATAACACAGGTATTCTTACCTCCCCCGCTTCCGGAAAGCTCGTTCAGTCTATTTACTACCCTGTTGTTGTAAACGGACAGCCCATAGGATTTGTCGGTGGTGCCGTTTTTGTTAATGACATTGCTTCACAGATTTCAGATGTTACATCCTTAGGTCTTTCTTCTGCATACATCTACTTTGTAGATAACACAGGTGTTATGCTTTATCACCCCGATGAAAGCAAGATCGGTAATGCAGTTGAAAACGATGCTGTTAAGGGTCTTGTTGCTAAACTTCAGGCAGGCAACGTACCTGAACCTGAATGTATCACATATAAGTACAAAGGCTCATACAAATATGCAGCTTACTACATTGGCGAAGGTGCTCACTATATCGCAGTTTTGACAGCAGATGAAAACGAAGTTTTAAGAGGAATCAACTCAACAAAGCAAATGACCCTCATCATCGCGCTGATTTCCCTTGCTGTATTCACAACTATTGCACTTATTGTTGAAAGAAAGGTATCTGTACCAATCACAAAGGTTGCAGGCGCTATCGAAACACTCAGCACAGGTGATGTTACCGTTGAGTGTGATGCAGTTTCACATATCAGAGAAACATCAACAATTATATCCACATTTGCTGATTTAAGAGTTGCTTTGAGACGTTCTATGGGTGCTGTAAAAGAATCCGCCGATTTACTTAGCGAATCAATCGGAAACGTTGATGAAAAGACAAATCACAATGTTGAATCAGTTTCTCAGATCAACACAGCAATCAACGAAGTTGCAACAACTTCTCAGAGTGTAGCAGAAAATGCTCAGAAGATGGCTGAAGAAGCCGTTGAATTAGGTCAGCACATCGAGACCTTGAATACAAACGTACAAAACCTTTTCGATGCTTCACAAAGCATCAAAGATGCAAACAACGAAGCAACCGGTTGTATGGCTTCTGTTTATGAAGGAGCAAACGAATCCGTTCAGGCTATGCAGACAATCAACGATAAGATTGGCGAAACCAATGAAGCAATCGAAAAGATCGGTACTGCTGTTCAGGCTATCGAATCAATTGCAGAGCAGACAAACCTCCTTTCATTGAACGCTTCAATCGAAGCTGCAAGAGCCGGCGAAGCAGGTCGTGGATTTGCAGTTGTTGCCGAAGAAATCAGAACACTTGCAGACTCCTCTGCCGACTCAGCTAAGGAAATTAAGGAAATCATCGATAATGTCATTGCATTATCAAACGGAACCGTAGATATTTCAAACAGAGTTTACGATGTAGTAAGCAAAGAACAGGCTGACATCAACACAGCAAGAGAAAAGTTTGGTGTTCTTTCAGAATCTGTTGAAGCTTCCATCAATGAGATTCAGACCATTAAGGTTATGGCCGGTAAGCTTGATGAAATCAAGAACGAACTTACCAATTCAACCAGCGAACTTGGTGCTATCTCAGAAGAGCTCGGTGCATCTGCAGAAGAAGTTGCAGCATCCTGTCAGACAGTTACAGACGCTTGTATGAATACACAGGATTCAACCAAGGAAATGAACAACGTAAACGCAGAGATGACAGATGCAATTGCATTCTTCAAACTCAGCTAATCATTCTAAATCAAAAGGGACTTTGGATTATTCCAAAGTCCCTTATTTTTTTATAACCATTTTTTCTTTTTAAAGTAAATCAAACTTCCTACAGCGATAAGCACCGATACTAAAATAACTATCGGATAGCCCCATCTTGACTCAAGTTCCGGCATGTACCTAAAGTTCATTCCGTACCAGCCCACGATTAGGGTAAGAGGCATAAAGATTGTGGTAACTACAGTCAAAACAGTCATTATCCTGTTTTGCTTTACGTCTATCTGAGCCTTATACAAATCCCTAAGCTGCATGGTGTAATCTCTTAATGATGTAGAGTAATCATGAAGCCTTGCCATTCTGTTTAAAAAGCTTCTAAAGTATCTTAGGTGTTCCTGCTTAAAGAAACTGTTCTCGTTTTCTTCAAATTCCTGGCCCAAATCCATTAACTGTTCATAATGAATTCTAAGATCTCGAATGTCGTTTCTTATGTCATTAAGCCTGCTTGATGGAGTGGTCTCTTCTCCGCTCATAACTTTCTTTTCTATTTCATCAAGCTCAAGTTCATACTTTTCCATAAGCCTTAAATCATCTATAACAATCTGATCCAAAAAATCATAAATAAATCTTTCAAGGCAGGGGAACTTCCATTTCTTTGTATTTTTAATCTTTTTAACTATTTGAGCCGCTTTACCGCTGTCATCAATAAAGACAATTCCCTTTTCGTCAAGGGCAAAGGCAAATTTATATTCCTTATAAAAATCGCTTCTGTCAGGGATACAAAAAGAACCCGTTAATGAATCATAGTTTACTTCGGCCTTTGTGGTGTATATTTCCGAAATGCTTGTATCCATATCGATACCCAAATCAAAAATATCACGATTATTGTTCCATTCATTGTAAGTAAGAATCGCCACATACTGCTTTCCTTGATTCTTGAAATCTTCTTTGGACGATTCCTCCAACAGTTCTCCTATTGTATAAAACATGACTTCTCCTTTTAAAGATTATCTGCTTTAGAAAGTAAGGCTATAGTTTCAATGTTGGCGGTCCAGGGGAACTGTTCCACACAACATGCTCTTTCTACTTTGTAACCGAATTGATGGAAGGTTTCTAAGTCTCTTGTAAGTGATGTAGCCTTGCAGGAAACATACACAATTCTGTCTACGCCGTATTTTAAAATCTTAAACAAAGCCTTTGGATGAATGCCGTCTCTTGGAGGATCCAAAATGATGAAATCAGGCTTTTCTGTAATTTCATCAAGCGTTTTTAAAACATCTCCACAAATAAACTCACAATTATCTATTCCGTTAAGCTTTGCATTATCCTTTGCGGCTTCAACGGCTTCCGGCACTATTTCAACGCCGATAACTTTTTTAGATACCTTTGACATAAGCTGAGTGATGGTGCCGGTACCTGAATACAAATCGTAAACCGTCATAGAAGGCTCTCCACCATTTGAAAGATCGCCTATATAGTCTCTAACGGTACTGTACAAAACCTCTGCGCTAAGAGAGTTAGTCTGGAAGAAAGAAAACTCGCTTATTTTAAATGAAAGGCCCAAAAGCTTTTCGTTTATATAGTCTCTTCCGTACAGGATATCTGTGCACTCGTTTTTAATAACATCTGATATCGAATCATTGAAAGTATGTAAAATGCTGACTATTTCACCTTCAAGTTTTAAACCAAGAAGCATGTCTTTAAAAGAAGTTAAATCAGGATTTGATTCAGTGGTTGTAACAAGTGCAACCATGATTTCCCCTGTAGCCTTTGCTTTTCTTACAAGCAAGTGTCTAAGATAACCGTCATGTCTCATCCTGTGATAAAACTTAAATTCTGTTTTGGCGAAATAATCTCTTACTGCCACAAGTATTTTCTTATAGTCATCATCAACGATATAGCAAGAATCCGTCATCACAACATCAAACATGCTGCCACGCTTGTGCATGCCAAGGCTTAAGGGGCCGTCCTTATACTCATCTCCGAAGGAAAACTCCATTTTATTTCTGTAGCCTTCACAGATGGGACTTTTCTTTATACCATCCCATTTAAAGTCGTAGTCAATTACACCATCTAAAAGTTCTTTTACCTGGTCTTCTTTAAGCTTACACTCATCTTCGTATTTCATTGTAAGGTAAGTGCATCCTCCGCAGATTCCAAAGTGAGGGCACTGAGAAGGAATAGCGTTTTGAGACTTCTCCACCACCTCTAAAAGCATGGCTTCAGGCTTACCTTTACGCATCTTTAAAACACGCACCTTTACCTTATCTCCTAAAAGTGCGTTCTTAACCGATACCTTTCCTTCTTCAGTTTCAACAGTAGCTTTATTCGGAAAAGAAACCTTAGTTACGATTCCGACTAATTCAGATCCTTTTTTCATCTTTACACAACAAAGGGGATGTCTCGTAAGAGGCATCCCCCGCCTTTATCTATTATTTATTCATCGCCTTCCAAATCATCCGACTCTTCATAATCATCATCGTCGTCTTCATCGAAGTCTTCAAAGTATTCGGAATCTTCCGGAATAAAGAAGTAATATACTGCATAAGCGATAGCAGCAATGAATGCGATGGCACCGATAACGGCCAAAACAATAACTACAGGATTAGTCTTCTTTTCCTGCTTCTTTGGTAAGCTTGTATAACTTGCAAGCATATCTTTTAATTCTTCAATTTTATCAGCCATCTTAATCCCCCTTATCTTTTGGTTAATGCTTTCCGCTAAATTAAATATATCATTTTTAGACATTAAATAACAACCCCCTTAAGAGAATTAAAACATTTCTTCATTAACGCTAACTTACTATATTTTTTCCAATTTTGCAAAGGCTGCGTACAAAACTTTTTGACCGTAAGCATCAAATTGAACGGTTACCTTTGTATCTCTTGGCTCTTTAACCATATTAAGAACCGTTCCTTCTCCAAACTTAATGTGCTTTACTCTGTCTCCCACAACATAGGAAGAGCCGCCGGAAGAACTTGATAACTGTGAGCCTTTGGTAAGAAGATTTAAGTTTTCTTTTCTTGCTACAAAAGGCTTATCTTCTTCCGGAGTGGTCTTTGGAGTGTAGTAAGCCTTGGGGCGAGCATACTTTTCAACGGGGCTAACCAAAGGTGCATCGGGAGTGCGCTTAAAGCCCGAGAAACCGCTTCCGTATGTGGAAGAAGTAATTTCATCGTCTCTGTAACTATCAAAGCGTCTGTAGCCGCCTGAGGAGGATGTATCGCTATCGTAATAACCTGTATCGTAGGTTCTTGTTTGAACCGGTGCAATGTCAAATAGGTTTCTGGGAATTTCTTTGACAAATCTACTTAGTTTATTCCTCTGCATTTCGCCATTAACCATTCTACAATTCGAGCAAGTTATTGTAAGACTCTCTTTTGCTCTTGTAATTGCAACATATGCTAGTCGGCGCTCCTCTTCTATCTCTACAGCGCTATCATCACTCAATATGGCAGCATAACCGGGAAATATGCCATCTTCCATTCCAACAAGGTAAACATTTGTGAATTCCAAACCCTTTGCTGAATGAATCGTTGTGAGTAAAACGTGGTCAGAATCTGTATCAGCCGTATCGATATCTGCCACAAGCGCAATATCTTCTAACACATCTGCTAGTGTTGCATTTTCATTTTCTTCCTCAAATAGAGCAACCTTTGAAATAAGTTCTTCAATGTTTTGAACTCTTTCAACTTCTTCTTCATCAGTATCACAATCCATTTGAGATATATAATCAGTTATATCTAATACTTCTGTTAAGCACTTCTTCGGGCCAAACTCTTCATTCACTGCCCTGAATCTAAAAATCATGTTTGCAAATGACTTAAGTTTATCTGCCGTTGGGCCCTTAATGTCTGCCCATTCGGGATGGCATACTACATCAAAGAACGTCACTCCTCTTTCATCGGCTACCGACTGAAGTTTTGTAACAGAAGTAGCACCAATTCCACGCTTTGGAACATTAATTATTCTCCTACAAGCCAAATCATCTGCTGCATTATTAATAGTCTTCAAGTACGCAAGTAGATCTTTTATTTCTCTTCTTGAATAGAAGTCTATTCCACCTACAATCACATAGGGAATGCTTGCTTTGATTAGTCTTTCTTCAAACAAACGTGATAAAGCATTTTTCCTATAAAGGATTGCATTATCATGTAAAGAAAATTTGCCATTTTCCAAGTTTTCCTTGATATTCCTAACAACATAATCAGCCTCATCGTAAGCACTATCTAATTGTCTAAAATGAATCCTTTCGCCTTCCGGCTTTTTAGACCACAGGCTTTTTTCTTTTCTAGCTGAGTTGTTCCTAATTACAGCATTTGCTGCATCAAGAATGTTTTGAACTGATCTGTAATTCTGCTCCAGTTTAACAACTTTCGCTTCAGGAAAGTGTTTTTCAAAATCCAGAATATTTCTAATATTTGCGCCTCTAAATCTATAAATTGACTGATCATCATCGCCGACAACGCATATATTATGTAAACTTCCAGCCAATAAACGCACTAGTTCGAACTGAGCAGTATTCGTATCTTGATACTCATCTACCATTATGTATCTAAATCTATTCTGGTAATTCTTTAACACATCAGGTTCCGCTTTGAATAGTTCTACTGTTTTCATGAGTAAGTCATCAAAATCTAAAGCATTACTCTTCTCTAATGTAGCCTGATATTCCCTATAAATTTTTGCTATGACTTGCTTTGCATAATCGCCCATGCAAGTTAAAGCAAGTTCATCGCAAGTGATAAGCTCATTTTTAAAAGAACTTATTTTGTTTATCAATGAATTCGCTCTATATTTTTTTGGATCTAATTCAAGCTTTTTACATACATGAGAAATGACCTGCTTTTGATCATCCGTATCATAAATAGTAAAATGATTGTCATAGCCTATCCTATCAAT
>JAEEGF010374984.1_pt1 | contig 28043 bp, 26 predicted proteins | sample 9134171 | NCBI WGS metagenome assembly JAEEGF01 (sample SAMN16246542, study PRJNA631951) | gut metagenome | biome: gut microbiome; feature: rumen; material: AP-attached | host: Bos | place: Iran: Karaj | collected 2018-10 | reverse complement strand
TTTGGACGGCGTCCATGTGGAGATGAACAAAAGAATTTTCGCAAAGGCAGGCGCCTTCCTTGAATGTGGCTCTGTCTCAAAAGGCCTACGTTCGTATATCGCTTTTGGAGGCGGCGTTCTTGCGCATAAAGTTTTTGGAAGCGCCTCCACAAACATAAAGAGCAAGATTGGCGGCTACGGAGGAAGTCCGCTTGCCGCAGGAGATGCGCTTGCCTTGGGCTGCGGGAATGCCGCGGCGACTCCCCGCTTTGTTGGCGCGCTTGGCGAAAGCGGCGCTTTTGGAATGAGCCGCGCTTGCGAAGAGCCGCTGGTGTTGGAATGCGTAAAGTCGTCGCAGTCGGATTTTTTTGGCGCGGAGGGCTTGGAAAAATTTTCCGCCGCCGTTTATACGGTTGGCGCGCAAAGCGACAGGATGGGAATCCGTTTTGACGGGCCAAGCCTTGACTGTGGAAAGACGGACATAATTTCCGACGCGATTCCTTTTGGCGCCGTGCAAATAACGTCGGCAGGACTTCCGCTTGTGATGGCGGCGGACAGGCAGACGACCGGCGGCTACGCCAAAATCGCCTGCGTTAAAAAAGCGTCGATGTACAAGTTGGCGCAGGCGCTTCCTGGAACAAAAGTAAAATTCAAAATAGACCGCCGCTCGAATTTTTAATGAAGGCGCAAGGAGGCATAATGCAAAACATAAATCCATACAAAAACTCAAGTCCGCTGGAAGTTCGCCGTCTTATACGCGAAGGAAAAATTACGAGTCAAACATCCGGCATGTGCGACGGCTGGGCGCAGGCCAACCTTTGCATTTTGCCCAAAAAATACGCCTACGACTTTTTGCTTTTTTGCCAGCGCAATCCGCAGTCTTGCCCGCTCTTGGAAGTTGGCGACGAAGGAAACAGATTCCTTAACTCTTCCGCCGCTGACTGCGACATTGCGAAGGACGTTCCCAAATACAGAATTTGGGAAAACGGAAAGCTTGTCAAGGAATGCGAGGACGCCAGCCTTTATTGGCGCGACGACCTTGTGTCTTTTGTGATAGGCTGCAGCTTTTCATTTGAGGCGCCGCTTATGGCCGCCGGAATAGATGTCAGGAACATTTCTGAAAACCACAATGTTCCGATGTATCTTACGAACATCGATACAAAACCCGCTGGAATTTTCAGCGGAAAAATGGTCGTGTCGATGAGGCCAATTCGGCATGAGCAAATTGTAAAAGCGGTTACGGTGACGGCCAAAGTGCCGAAAGTCCACGGCGCTCCAATCCATATAGGTTCGCCCGAAGTGATTGGAATAAAGGACATAAGCAAGCCGGATTTTGGCGAGCCAAGCGCTATTAGAGAAGGCGAGGTTCCGGTTTTTTGGTGTTGTGGGGTTACTCCTCAAAGCGTGGTGATGAATTCAAAGCCCGATTTTTGCATCACGCACGCGCCTGGCCACATGTTGATAACAGACATTCCAGAAGCGCAATTGCAAAATTAAATAGAACGGAGGCAAAAAAATGAAGAATGTTGCGTATTACAACGGAAAGATGGGTTTGCAGGAAGAGATGACAATTCCCTTCTTGGACAGAGCCATGTTTTTTGGAGACGGCGTTTACGACGCCACTTACTGCGCCAATCGAAAAATTTTTGAGACGGATTGGCACGTCGAGCGTTTTTACAACAGCCTCAAGGCCGTTAAGATTCCGTTCAAGCTGACAAAAGAAGAGCTTGTCGCCGAATTGCAAAAGTGCATAGACGCGATGGACTCCGACGGCGTTTGCTTTGTTTACTGGGAAGTCACAAGAGGAACGGCGGCGCGAAACCACCTATTTCCGAATGTCGAGCCGAACCTTTTGATTAACATCACCGAATCAAAATTGACTGACTTGCGAAATCCCTGCAAGTTAATTACGGAAGAAGACACGCGCTTTTTTCACTGCAACATAAAAACATTGAACTTGCTGCCTAGCGTTATGGGAAGCCAAAAAGCGTTTGAGGCTGGCGCCAAGGAAGTGATTTTCCATCGCGGATCGCGCGTTACAGAATGCGCGCACACAAACGTCAACATAATCAAGGACGGAGTTTTTATCACGCCGCCCTTGGACGAATTGATTCTTCCGGGCGTCACACGCCGCCACTTTATTTCTCTTTGCCAAAAGCTTGGCGTTCCTTACGAAGAAAGAGTTTTTACATTGGACGAGCTTTTCGCCGCGGACGAAATTTTCATCACTTCGGCAGGAACGCTGGGATTGGCGGCTTATGAAATCGACGGAAAGAAAGTCGGAGGAAAGGCGCCCGAACTTTTGAAGAAATTGCAGAAGGCGGCCGTCGAGGATTTTGAAAAAGAAACGGGATACAAGGCCGACATAATTTAATTATGGAATCGATAGAAGACATAGTTTTGCGGCATTCGGGCAGAGGAATGGACATTCTGCGCGGCTACAAAACCGACAGTTACGCAAAGAAGGCCGCCCAGACAATTCTCAACTGGGAAAAGGGAACTGTGTTCCTGGCCACAGGATTTTATGTGGCGGGCTTTGCGGAAACTGACGGGCCGGTGGGAACTTTGTTTCTTGCCAAGGCTTTGCAAAAGCTAGGCTTTAAGCCGATGATTCTTACCGACGATTTTTGCAAGGGCTTTTTTGAATCGGAGGGAATCGATGTTTTGTACATGCCGATGAACGCCGATGTAAGCTGGTGCATGGAGTTGCTTGGAAAATACACGCCGGTAGGTTTGATAAGCGTTGAGCGATGCGGAGAGAACGCCGCCCGCGAATACGCCAACATGCGCGGCGTGAGCATAAGCGACAAGACAGCCAGCGTTGATTTGTTTTTTCGCATCGCTTTTGGAATCGTTCCAACAATCGGCGTTGGCGACGGCGGAAACGAAATCGGCATGGGAAACGTCGCCTCAATCATTGAGGAAAAACTTTCGCTAAAGCCTTGCGTCATCACGGTGGACGAGCTTGTGATCGCGACGGTTTCAAACTGGGGCGCGTACGCAATCATCGCCTACCTTGAAAAGTTGAGCGGCGTGAAAGTCTTTATGAATTTTGAAGAAGCGAAAGCGTTTATTAAAAAGACTGTTGAAATGGGAAGCGTTGACGGCGTTTTGAAAAAGCAAAACCTCAGCGTGGACGGATTCAACATGGACACAGAAAAAGAAATTATTGATTCGCTAGGAACGGCTATATGAAAATTGATTTGAATTGCGACTTGGGAGAAAGTTTTGGAAATTACAAAATCGGAATGGACGATGAAGTGATTAAATTCATCAGTTCCGCCAACATCGCGTGTGGCTTCCACGCTTCCGACCCGTTAGTGATGGAAAAAACTGTCGCGCTCGCAAAAGAAAACGGAGTGAAAGTCGGCGCGCATCCGGGCTTTCCTGACTTGGCGGGCTTTGGCCGCAGGAACATGAACGTTTCGCCAAAAGAATTGAAGGCGATGGTGGTCTATCAAATCGGCGCTCTAAACGCTTTTTGCAAGGCAAGCGGAATCAAGATGAACCATGTAAAGCCGCACGGCGCCATGTACAATATGGCGGCCAAAGACGAGCGTCTTGCCCTAGCCATCGCCGAAGCCGTGGCGCAAGTTGACGAAAGTCTTGTTCTTATTGGCCTAAGCGGAAGCGCGCTTTTAACTGCCGCAAAAGAAGTTGGCATAAAATGCGCCAGCGAAGTTTTTGCCGACCGCGCTTACGAAGACGACGGCTCCCTTGTGCCCCGTACAAAAATCGGTGCCGTGATTACAAACGAAGAAGAGGCTTCTGACCGCGCCGTTCAAATGATAAAATTTGGAATGGTCAAGTCAATATCGGGAAAAGAAATCCCTATAATCGCGGACACGATTTGCATTCACGGCGACACGCCGCAAGCCTTGCATCTCGCAAGGATAATGCGCGCCAAGTTTGCCCGCGAACAGATAGAAGCGCAAGCGTTGTAAAGCGCTAAAAACGGAGGCGACAATTGCTGGTGACTGACAAGAGATGCTGGACAGAAATAAACCTTTGCGCGATTTTGAACAATTATCGGATTTACAAAAATTGTCTTCCGGCAAATACAAAAGTCATGGCAGTTGTAAAAGCCGACGCATACGGACACGGCGATGTTGACGTCGCCTCCGTCTTGCAAGAAGCCGGCGTAAAAGATTTTGCGGTGGCCACGATTGACGAAGCGATAAAACTTAGGCTTGCCGGAATCAAGGGGCAAGTCTTTGTCTTGGGCTACACTCCGATTTTGCGCGCGGAGGAATTGGCGGAGTATGACATCACTCAAGCGGTTGTTGACGAAAGGCACGCGCAAAAATTAAGCGCGGCGGACAAAAACATAAAGGCAGTCTTTGCGCTTGACACCGGCATGAATCGCATAGGACTTGACGCCGACAATCCTGATTATTGCGAAAAAGTGATTCGCGATTATTGCGGAAAGCTTTGCGTTCAAGGAGTTTTCACGCATCTATGCGTGGCGGATTGCGACGATGAAGAATCAGTTGATTTTACTAACAAGCAAATTTCAAAGTTTGAAGAAGTGGCCAAGCGCATTGAGGATTTAAAACTGCCTTACGTTCACTGCCTAAATTCCGCCGGCGGCTTGTGGAACAAATCTTCAAAATCTGTGTTCGCGCGCTTGGGCATAATTCTTTACGGATTGAAGCCCAGCTATTTAAATCAATTGCCCGCGGGCATTGTTTCCGCATTAAGCTGGAATAGCGTTGTTTCCATGGTAAAGAGCGTTCACGCCGGCGAGTCGATAAGCTACGGAAGGACCTTTAAGGCCGAGCGGGACATGAAGGTTGCCACTGTGTGCGCGGGTTACGCGGACGGCTACAACCGCCTTCTTTCAAATAAGTTTTATACGCTCGTCAATGGAAAAAAAGCGCCTGTCCTTGGGCGGGTTTGCATGGACCAATTTATGGTTGACGTGACGCATATCGACGGCGTTGAAATGGGAACGAAAGTCACGCTGATCGGACAAGACGGCGACGAATGCATAACGGCGGACGACATGGCGGCGGCGATTGGAACAATAGGCTACGAAATTGTTTGCGGAATTTCAAAAAGGGTAGAGCGAAAATATATAAAAAAAGAAAACCCCAACCAATAAAATTTTCCGCGCGCGTTCCGAATTTTGTTGTATAATAAAAAAATGGACTCGATTCAAAAAACGCTGCGGCAAATGGCCGACCCCAAAACCGCCGCCTTTACAAGCCGAATAATTCCCAACGTTGACCCTAAAACTATTTTGGGCATAAAAACGCCGGAACTGCGCGCTTTGGCCAAAGAACTTTTGGCAGGCCAAAAAGGCGCCGCAAATGCAAGCAAGGCCAAAAAGGCCGCCGCGCTCGCTCCCGCTGCCCAAAAATTTCTCTCCGACCTTCCGCACAAATACTTTGAAGAAAACCAGCTGCACGGCTTTGTCGTTAGCGGCATAAAGGACTTTGACCTGTGCGTCGCCGAGCTGGAGCGCTTTTTGCCCTGCATCGACAACTGGGCCACTTGCGACCAAAGTTCTCCCATATGTTTTAAGAAAAACCGCGCGGCGCTTTTGCCGCTAATAAAAAAATGGATAAAGAGCAAGCGCGTTTACACCGTCCGCTTTGCGATTGGAATGTTGATGAGGCATTTTTTAGACGAGGACTTCGCGCCTGAATATTTAGAGATGGTCGCCGCCGTCAAGTCCGACGAGTATTACATCAAGATGGAAGTGGCGTGGTATTTTGCCGAGGCTTTGGCCAAGCAGTGGGACGCGGCGCTTCCATACATAAAGGCAAAGCGCTTGGAGGCGTGGACTCACAACAAGGCAATACAAAAAGCGCGCGAAAGCTTTAAGATTAGTGACGAAAGGAAGAAATTGCTTGCGGGGCTGAAAGTCGCGGGGGCCGCCAACCAGTCTTAGGCTTGCGACCAATCGCCGCGCTACACCAGCGCCTTGTTCATCCAGCGCTTGCTCTTCCAGCGCAGCATCATTACAAGGCCGCGGGTTGTTTCGTCCGTTCCGATGCCAAGCCAAAAGCCGGCGACGCCAAGGCCAAGCTTAAGGCCCAGCAAGTAGCTGCCGCCAACCATGATGACCCAGTTAGAGAACATTCCGTAAAGGACCGGGAACTTGATGTCGCCGGCGCCTTTTAGCGCTCCGATGTAAATCAAATTTTTTGAGCGTCCAAATTCCAAGTAAATCGAAAGCAAGAGCAAGGTCTTTACAAGCGAGACGACTTCTTCCTGCCGCGTGAAAAAGCCGATGATTGGCGAGCGGAATAAGTTTATCAGCAAAATCATCGAAACCGAGCAAGCGGTGGCGACGGCGCCGTACTTGTAGACCTTTTTGTAAATCTCTTCCTCTTGGCCCGCGCCTACGCTCCAGCCTGTCTTTATTTGCACGGCGCTTCCGATTCCAATCGCCATCACAAATACAAAGCGGCAAATCGTGGCCGTGTAAACTTGCGACGACATCGCGAAAGTTCCCAAAGTGGAAATCATCGCCATGATGACGATTTGCGAGACATTGTAAGAAAGGCTTTCGCTGGCCGTTGGAACTCCGACAGAAAGGATAAGCTTGTAAAAGCGTCCGGGAATTTTGCAGCGGCAAAAAAGGTCAAAAGAAATGTCTTTCTTTTTTGCGATGATTATTTGCAAAATCACGCACGAGGCGATCATGGAAATCACCGACGACCACGCGACGCCTTTTACTCCAAAAATCGGAAGGCCAAAAAGTCCGTAAAGGCTTATCGCGTTTCCTACGACGTTGATCAAGTTGGAGGCCAGGGTCACGACCATCGCTTCCTTTGTGTAGCCGTAGGAACGCAATATGGCGGATTGCAAAAGTCCGAATGCGATGAAGAAAGAGCCCGCTCCGCCAAAAATCAAAAAGTAGTCGTTTGCAAACTGGCGCACTTCAGCTTCCAAAGTGTAGCGGCCAAGAAGGGGCTTTATTCCAAAGATTACGGCAAGCGTCATCACGGCGGCGGCGGCCGTCACCATAATCGCGCTGGACTTTGCGATTGCGTTTAGGTCGTCCTTGCTTTTTTGGGCGCCCAAAAATTGCGAAAGCACGATGGACGTTCCAATCGCGATTACGTTAAAAAGAATGTTTATGAAAAAAACATACTGGGTCATCATTCCGACGGCGGCCACCGCCTTTTCGGAATAAAAGCTTAGCATGACGGTGTCGATTGAAGCGACAAGAATTCTAAAGAATTGCTCGACAATAAGAGGAAAGCTAAGCTTTGTCATTGGGAGCGCTCCGCGTCCCGCCTTTGTTTGGTTCATAAAATAGGAGTATGTTAAAACGCTCTTAAAATGTCAATCGGGGAGGCCCGGGCGTTCTGGTCTGGAACTATTCGCGTTTGATAATTGTATTTATCAAGCGCGAAAAGGAACGAGTCAAGGCCTTGAGCGGAGCGTGCCTTGACCGTTCCTACTCCAGGCGCTTTTCGAATTCCTCGATGGGAAGCGGTTTGTCAAAGAAGTAGCCTTGGGCCAAGAAGCAGTTGTTTTCTTTGAGCATTTTGACGTGCTCGATTGTCTCAACGCCTTCCACGATTGTGTCAAGGCCAATGTCTTGCGCCAAAGAAATGATGTGCTTAAGCATTACGTATTGGCGATGGTCGTTTTCGTTTTTGGGCAAAAAACATTTGTCGATTTTAAGAACGTCCCAGGGAAGCTCGCGAATTAAGTTCATCGACGAGTATCCCATTCCAAAGTCGTCAACGCTGGTAGAAATCATCTGGGCGTGGAGTCCGTCGATTACTTTGCGCAATTCGGCAAAACCTACGTCGGTCGTTGTCTCGGTCAATTCGATTTCTATGTATTCGTGCGGAACGTTATGGTTGTCGATTGTTTGTATGATGCGCTCCACCAATTTTTCGTCGCGCAAATGGGCGCGCGAAAGGTTTACGCTGACCTTAAACAGACGGCGGCCTTGGTCCAGCCAATGGCGCATATTGGCGCAAACATGGTCAAGCATGTAAAAGTCAAGCTCGCAAATCGCGCCGTCTTTTTCCAATGTCGGAATGAACTGGTCGGGGAAGATGAACGAGTCGCCGTGCTTCCAGCGGACAAGCGCTTCCGCTCCAGCCAAGCGGTAGTTTCTAAGCGAAACTTTTGGCTGGTAGTAAACGAGGAATTCTTCATTTTTAAGAGCCTCAGGAAAAAGGCCTAAAACATCAACTTCCAAGTTCTTCCACCTCAACTTCAAGCTGCGGAATCTTTATCAAGAATTCCATCTCTGTGTCTGAAGTTATTTCAAAGTTAATCGAACCGAACATTTGCTGGACAATTCGCGCGAGGGTTCTGTAGCCCATGCCTTTTACGCTTGTTTCTTCCAAATAGGATTGGTCGCCCGTTTCTATGAACATTTGCAAGGCTTCAAGTTCGTTTTCTTCTAAGCCGTAAGTTGTGTCAGTGAACTTAAAAATCAGCATTGTCGAGTACGAAGACTTTTGGGCAGAAAGTTCAAGCCTTGCCTTGCCGGCTTCCAACTGCCTTGCGCTGCTTTTGTACAAAAGGTAAACGATTTGCGAAATGCGGTCGTTGTCGCCAAACAAGTACAGGGGAACGGATTCGTCAATGTCAAACGAGAAGTTGGGGGACTTTTGGCCCATTGTTTTTTGGGCTTGCTCTATGTAATGGGGAACCAAGCGATGGACGCTGTACTCAGTTTCCACCAAGTGAGTGGAGCCGATTTTGTCTTGAATGTTTTGCACGGAATCGCTTACGGCAGTGTAAACGTCCGTTCCTGTTTCCAAAATTTGTTCGACTTGTTTTTTAATCAGTTCAAGGTCGTTGGACTCAAGCGCTTCGCTCATAACCTCGACCCATTCCTGCATTGACTGCTTCATCTTGAGGGCGGTTTCTGTCACCGCTGCCGAAGCTGCCAGCGCGCTTTGTTGCATGGCGTGCGAGTTGTTGAGGGACAGGTTGCTGGAATAAGCCATTTGAGAGAGCGCCTGAGAAATCGCCGACAAAAATTTTGAGCCGTGGACGACTTGCGCTTCGGTGATGTCTTGGACGCCCTCGGAACCCGCTCCGCATATAAAAAGGCCGATCAAATCGCCTTCAAGCAAAAGGGGGCTTGCCGCGTCGCAGGAGCCCGATTCGTTTTTTAGCGTTATCGTTTTTCCGGAGCGGAGAATTTGAACAATCTCTTTTTTAAGGACAGGCTCGTTGGCGTCTTCGTTGTAGACTAGGATTTTGCTTATAAAGTCCGAAAAATCGTTTCCTTCGGTGACAGGGTTTGCCGAGGTGTCGGTTACAAGGGCGTTTAGGCCTGTAAAACGGCTAAAGCCTTCTTGTATGATTTGGAGAGAATCTGGATCCAATAAGTCGGTAATTGTAAATTTAAGCAAAATAAACTTCCTAACAAAATATTTTAGCGCGCTTTTTGCATAAAAGCAATAAAAAAAGCGGGCCCGGAATTGGGTCCGCCTTCTTAGCCTTGAGCGTTTTTTACGCCTGCGGCTTGTTCCATGTAAAGCGGAAGCCTACGCTTTTGAACTGGCCCGAAGCGTAGTTTAGCTCCTTGTTGGTGCATTTTCCGGCGCGGGCGGCGTCAAAGAAGCTTCCGCCGCGGTAGTAGCGGCTTCCGTCCGCTCGCTCGCTCCAAACCCATTCAAAAACGTTGCCGGACATGTCGTAGATGCCAAAGCCGTTGGGCTTGAGCGTGGCCACTTGGTGCGAATGGTTGCCGCTGTTGCAGTCTGTCCAAGCCACGCTGTCCAAGTCGTTGCTGCCGGAATAGGTGAACTTTTCGCCGCCGCGGATGGCAACGTCCCATTCGTCCATTGTGGGAATTCGGTAGCCGTCGGCGCTAAGGTCAAGCTCCACCTTGTCCTGGATTTTTGTTCCCTGGTGGGGAACGTAGCCCCAATCGTCGGTGTTAGCGCTGCCGTTCACCTTGTAGCAAGGAGCTTTTCCAAGCAAGGCGCTAAGCTTGTTGCAAAAAACGATCGCGTCGTAGTAGCTAACCATTTCTACCGGGAATTTGTCGCCTTTGTTGGCCGAAGGATTCTGGCCCATAACCGCTTGGTAAACGTCCTGGGTTATTTCTGTCTTTGTGATGCAAAAGTTGTTGTCGGGAATCTGAACGACATCGATTGAAACGCCGTTCCCCAAAGAGATTTTTTCGCCGCCGCAAGAAAAAAGCGCGAGCGAAAGACCAACCGCAAAAATCGCCTTGACAACATTGACCATAACTTTCATAAAAGACCTCCTTTTTGTCTTTCGATAGGTCGAATTTAGCGCGAAATTGGATTTTTGCAAGCGACGATATTGGCTTTAAATAGGTCGATATTGATATTTTGGTCAAAAAAACTAGCAAAATATACAAAAATAGTGTAAAATATTGATATGAACGAGTATAAACACGAGAATATCCTTCACAAAAGGCACTTTGACCTTCAATTTTCGATCCGCTTTGAGGTCGTTGACGACGTGAATTTTTATTCGCCCTTCCACTGGCACAACCACATCGAGGCGCTTTACGTTCTTGACGGAAAGATTGACTTTAAGGTGGAGCAGCGGAAATACCTTTTGGAAGGCGGCGACATGATAATCGTCAATTCCGAAAAAATCCATTCCTCAAAGTTGAACGGCCGGGCAAAGTACATTTTGCTGCAAGTTCCGCTAAGCGCCTTTGAAGGAATCTACGAGGATATGGAAAGCGTCGCGTTTAAAGAAGCGCTTTCCTCCGACGACGGCAAAAAGCTTTTTCCCTACCTTGAGCGAATGCTTGAATGCGTCGACTCAAAGGAGCCGGAGCAGCGGATAAAATTCGTTTCGCTTTTGTACGAGTTCTTTTACGTCATTCTTAGCGATTTTCAGGCGGAACGGAAGAGGGCCCCCGTCGGCTATTACGGCATCAACCGAATATCGCCGGTCATGGCTTATGTGGAAAAAGAGTTCCGTCAAAAAATCAGCCTAAGCGACGCCGCCGAAATAATAAACGTCTCTCCCGAGCACCTTTGCAGGCTGTTTAAAAAGTACACTGACATGACCTTTAACGAGTATCTTATGTCGTTGAGGATTTCGGCCTTTTACCAGGCGCTTATGAATACAAACCAAAAGATTTCCGCGCTTTTGGAGGAATGCGGCATCGCAAACTACAAGGTCTTTATCCGCGAGTTCAAAAAGACTTTTGGAGCGACGCCCGAGGCGATCCGCAATGAGCGCCGTGCGTGACAAAGATTGCAGGCAAGGCCTTAAAGCGGCTCGAATGTCTTAAAGCCGCCAGGCACGATTTGCGCGTCAAGAACGCTGTCTTGGTAAATCTCGCCGTCAATCTCTATGGCGGCCGCGTTGAGGACCGTGATTTTGGCCTTGTCGCAGACGACGTGCTCGGCCCAAGGCTTTCCGATGTGCTGGCCGGCCACAAAGGCTGGCATCGCCATAAGGACCGGGCCTTTTGGCGGCTTTACGATCATCAAGTCCATTTTGCCGTCGTCGTTTTTGGCCGGCGGGCAAAGCTTTATTCCGCCGCCGAATTGCGTTCCGTTGCAAAAGGCCGCCATGACGCACTTGTATTCCTGCGTAAAGCCGTCGCGCTCAATCTGGACCGTGTAGGGCTTGTAATTTAAAAGCAGTTTTGAAAGCGAAAAAATGTAGGTGTTCTTGTTCTCTTCGGTAAGCTTCAGCACTTCAACGTCAAGGCCGGTTCCGCAAACGTTAAGGCAGCGGCGGTCTCCGACTTGGATGTAGTCGCGGTCCACAGGCTTTCCGTGGACAATCGCTTGCATGGCCTCTTTGGGGTCAAAGGAAATTTTGGCTCCGACCGCGTAGTCGTTTCCGCGGCCGGCCGGAACAAGGCCCAGGCGGGCGGCGCTAAAGTCCATGCCGTTTAAAACTTCGTGGAAGGTGCCGTCGCCGCCGATTGCGATTACGGTGTTGTTTTGGGCTTGCAGAGCCTTGGCTTCTTGGCAGGCCTTTTGGGCCAGAGCGCGGCCGGAGCCGTGGCCGTCTATGATTTCTGTTTTAAAGGGAAGATTGTTTTGCGTCAGGAATTTTTCCGCGGTCTCAAGGCACTTTTTACCGGCGCCCTTTCCGCTCAACAAGTTTGCGATAATGTAGTACATCTTTTTATAGTAACAAATTGCGCTTGCTTTTTCTAGCGCAAAATTGCCGCAAGCGCCAAGGCCTGCGCATGCAAAAATTTATCTTGCTTTATGTTCCTTTCCATAATATAATGATAAGGATATAAGTCAGGCTTGAATTATGTTAAAAAACAACAGATTCTCTAAACAAATTGTCATGCTTGTCTCAGCTTTTTTGGTCGCTGTTATCGGGGTTTTGGCCGTTTTGTTGATAAGCCAGTCAAAGAACCTTTTGCAAAAGCACATGCGCGAAAGAATGTTGGACATAGCGAAAAGCGCGGCGGCCCTTCTTGACGGCGACGATTTGGAAAAGCTTCAAAAAGAGGACAAAGAAACTGAGCCCTACCAAAAGGCTTTGGGCATCCTTCGCTCCTTTCAAGAGCAGGTGGAGCTGCGATACATCTACGGAATCCGCGACATGGGCGGAAAAAAATTCACCTTTACTATTGACCCCACTGTGGAAGACCCGGGCGAGTTTGGCGAGCCTGTGATGTACACCGACGCGCTGTACCAAGCCAGCCTTGGAATTCCATCGGTGGACGAAAAACCATATGAAGACGATTGGGGCCGCTTTTACAGCGCCTACAGCCCCGTCCTGAATTCCGCCGGAAAAGTCGCGGGAATCGTGGCGGTTGACATAGACGCCAATTGGTACGAGGACCAGCTGCGGGGGAACGTTTACACGACCGCTGTTGTTTGCGTGATTTCGCTTTTGGCAGGAGCGGCGATTGTTCTTTTTGTAGTCGCAAAAATCAGAAAGCGCTTTTTTTCCATCAGCGAGGAAATGAGCCGCCTTGGCGAGGACGTTGAATCCCTTGCGGGCGAATTGCGGCTTGCGTCCGGAGCGGGCCGTTACAGCGAGCGCATGCTGGATTTTAAGCCAAAGTATAACGATGAGTTTGAGCTTTTGGAAAGCAAGCTTCATTTTATACGCGACGAGTTGAAGCAGTACATCAACGACGCGCGCGAGATGGCTTACACCGACACTCTTACGGGTCTTGGAAACAGGAACGCCTACTTTGAGGAAATCAACCGCATTGACGCGCAAATCGTAAGCGGAAGGGCTAATTTTTCTGTGGCCGTTTTTGACATCAACGGACTAAAAAGCGCCAACGACAATTTGGGGCATGAGTTTGGCGACCTTTTGATTAAGACGATAGCCGGAATTTTAAAGGAATGTGTCGTCGAAGGAAAGCTTTACAGAATCGGCGGCGACGAGTTTGTCGCCATTGCCCAAAATTCCGGAAAAGATTTTTTTGAAAAAACTTTTGCCTTGATAGACCGCGCTCTTGCTGACAGGGGCGGCCTTTTGCGAAATGGCGAAAAGCAGGCGCCTTTGGCTGTTTCCAAAGGAGCGGCGGTTTACGAAAAAGGCGCGGACAAGCAGTTTAACGCCGTCTTCCACAAGGCCGACTGCTTGATGTACGACGACAAGGCCGCTTGGCATTCCAGGAATGAAAATGTTTAAAAGAAATAAGGCGCCGCGCGCGGCGATTTGTTTTTGCGCGCTTTTTGTTTTTGGCGCGGCCTTGTTTGCCGCCGACACACAGTTTGTTTACTCCGGAAGCCAAAATTATTCTTTGGTGGAACGGACGGACTTGCGCCGCTACGACAACGGAAAATACGTTGGCCTTATGAGCCGCGAGGCGCGCTCCTTTATTGTCTGCGAGGACGGCGTTTACGACGGCGATTTTTTTGTCCACCAGGACACAGTTCACAATCAAAAAATCGTAGTGAACGGAATTCACGACAGCATTCGCTCTGTCTTTAAAATTGGAAAAGACGGAACGCTTACGATGATAGAGGACAACGGCTATCCCAGCTTTAGAAGCTTTCCGACCTTTCCGCAAAAGAAAATCCAGCAAGGCCAGTCATGGCAAGCCCGCGCCGTCCGCGCGATGGATCCGCTTAGCAAAGGGAAGACGACCCGCGTTCCGATTTACGTTGAGTACACTTACTTGCGCGACGAAGTTTTTGGCGGACAGGAAGTTTACGTTTTAAGCGCGCGTTGGGCCACCCGCTACGGCTATTCGGAAGTCGACCCCAACGGCGACCCGGACTTATTGCGCGCCAACGGTTCCAACAACGCCACGATGTACATCCGCAAAGCCGACTGCGCCGCGCTTGTCATTCGGGACAGCGTAGACGAGCTGTACGAATTTTCCGACGGAAGCAAAGTTGCGTTTAAGGGAACGATTAGTTTGTTCACCGAGTATCCGCCCGCAATCGACAGGACAAAACTTTTGCCCGCAATAAACCGTGTTGTGGGAACGTCGGGCGGCGCCGGAGAGTCTTCCGTAAAAATCAAGGAGACCGCTGGCGGCATAATGCTCACTTTGGAAAACCTTCACTTTAAGCCCGACAGCGCCCAGTTATTGCCTGGCGAGGCCGCGCTCTTGGACAAAATCGCCTCGATCTTAAAAGAGACCGGCCAAAACAAACTGCTTGTAAACGGCCACACCGCCAGCGTCGGAAACCCCAGCGGCGAGATGGCGCTATCAATCGAGCGCGCAAAAGAAGTAGCCGCCCAGCTTTGCAAGCGCGGAATCGACGCCGACAAATTCATTTGCCGTGGAAGCGGAAGCAAATACCCCGTCGCCGACAATTCCACCAAGGAAGGCATGGCCCAAAACCGCCGCGTCGAGATTACGATATTGGAGTAGGAATTTTTCGGAAAGTGATACAACCAAAGGGAAAAAGACTTAGGTGGAGAATCGATGGAATACAGTGAAGTTCAAAGGATAGCAAGGAATACGATCGAATATATAAAAGGTGAAATACACTCCGGAATGGCATTGACAGAAGCGCGACGCCTTTGTGAAGAGAAAATGTATGAGCTTGGAGCGGATTCCTTCTGGTACTATGATATCGGAGCTTTTGTTTTCTCGGGGGATGAGACTACGGTTTCCGTTTCCGGAAGAGAATATATTACTTCGGACAGGATCATTGCGGCAGATGATATTCTTACCATAGATCTGAGTCCGCAGTCAGGTGATACCTGGGGGGATTACGCAAGAACCATCATTATCCAGAACGGAAAAGCTGTTCAGTCAGATGACGAAATCATGAATCCTGAGTGGCGTGCCGGTGTTGAAATGGAAAAGAAGCTTCATAAAAGGATGAGGTCGATCGTAAACCCGGAGATGACATTTGAAGAACTATACGTTCAGATGAATGAGTTCATTCTTGAAGAAGGGTTTATCAATCTGGATTTTTTGGGAAATCTCGGACACTCCATAGTTCGTAGGAGAGAAGACAGAGTGTATATCGAGAAGGGAAACCATGCGAAGCTCAGTGATGTCGATTATTTCACCTTTGAACCGCACATCAGCGTACGTGGCTCCCGATACGGATACAAAAGAGAAAATATCTATTTCTTTGACCAGGGAATTCTTAAAGAATTATAGATGCTCACTTCCTGGACGCCGAGATTTTTGTAGGCCTGAAGGCGGGTGTTTCCATCGTTCCAAATATCGTACGCCTGCTTTTTCGTTCACTCCGCGACAGTCTTGAATTCGCCGTTCTCCGATTTTTTTACCAAGAGCGTTTTTTCGATTTCGCCGTTGTCGTTAAAGCGGTAGGGGCCTGCGCCTTCGTCCCATTCTGTTTTGCTTTTTAGAGCGGCGGCGACGCGCTTGGCTTTTACGCTGCCCGCGTTTTGGATGGCCTTTGCCAAAACTTTTACAGCGTCGTAGCTTTCGGTCGCCTCCCAGTTTGGATCAAAGCCATATTTTTCATTAAAGGATTTTTTGAATTCAACAAAGGCGGCGTTTGTCGAGTTTATGTCAAAGTTTGAAACGCAGTAAAAATTTTCTTCTTCGTTGTTTCTGCCGACGGAAAAGAAAACGTCGGACTCAAAGTCTATGCTTCCGATGATGGGTTGCTTGATTCCCTCGGAACGAAAGAGGGAAACTATTTCCGCGGCTTGCGGAAGAAAGCCCGCTATGAAAATCGCGTCAAAGCTTTGGTTGTTCTTCCACTTCTTTGCAAGCTCCGTGTAGTCGCTAAGATTGTAAACTTCTTCGTAGCCCACGCGGTCGGGAACGGTTATGGCGCGCGGGCCGCAATGCAGCTCAAACTCGTCAACCAATTGGCTGCAATATGAATTGTTGAGGTAAAGCGCCATAACGCGCTTCCAGCCCCTGCGCTCGCAAAGATTGACGGATTCCTTTGCGAAAGTGTCGTTGTCGGGAATGTTCCTAAAAATGTAAGGCAGCCCTTGCTTGGTCACCATTGTGTTGGTTGAAAAAGGCGTAAGCGTCAATACGCCGTAGTAGTGGTATATGGCGGAATTGAACAAAGTCACCGAAGACGAGTAATGTCCGATTACCGCGCATATTTGTTCGTCTTCCGTGATTTTTGCCGCGATTTCCGCGCCGGAAGAAACCTTGTTGTTGTCGTCAAAGGGAACAAGCTCGATTTTGGCGCCGTGAACTCCGCCGGCCGCGTTTATCTTTTCCGCCGCAAGCTCCGCGCCTTTTAAAATCCAATCGCCGTTTTTGGCGGACCATTGGCCGGTTATCGCGACTTTTACGCGGCCATGTTTAAAAAGCCTTTCCGTCGCCGCTTCGCGCCTGTGAGCGGGATTGTCGTTTTGCGAACAAGAGGCCAGCGCTAACGCCGACGCAACAATAGCCGTTATCAATAAAAAAATCTTTTTCATATTCCACAACTCCTAAACTTGCTGGCGTTTTGCAAGCTTTGCAAAAAAGCCGTCGTTTTTCATAAGCTCTTCGTAAGTTCCGCTTTCTTCAATCACGCCGTTGTTAAGGACGTAAATCCTGTCGGCGTTTATGATTGTGCTAAGGCGGTGCGCGATGACGATTCTTGTGACGTTAAGCGCCTCAAGGCTTTTGCTTACTTGCGCCTGCGTCTTGTTGTCCAAGGCGCTTGTCGCTTCGTCAAAAATCAAAACGCTGGGATTGCGCGCCAATGCCCGCGCGATTATCAGGCGCTGCTTTTGTCCGCCGCTAAGGCCGCCGCCGCCAGCGGGAATCATTGTGTGCATTCCCATCGGCATTCGCTCAATGTCGGCGGCAAGGCCGGCCATCTCCGCCGCGCGCCAAGCGTCGTCAATCGTTAGCGCCGAGCTTCCGATTATGTTTGTGTAAATCGAGCCTTGCATGATTGAGCTGTTTTGCAAGACCACTCCCATGTTGCGGCGGACGCTTCCAACGTCAACGGAATTAAGGTCGCGGTTGTCATAAAAGACGCCGCCTGTCTCCGGCTTTTCAAAGCCGAGCATGATTCTTAGCAAGGTTGACTTTCCGCTTCCCGAGCCGCCGACAATAGCGACAAATTCATGCGGCTGGATTTTCATCGAAACGTCTTTTAAAATCAGCGGCGAGTTCTTTGCGTAGCGGAAGCTTATGTGGTTTAACTCTATGTTTCCTTTTAGCGAGGAAATCGCAGGCTTTGATTCTTGGATTTCGGGAGCGGCTTCCAAAACGACTTTGGCCTGCTCGTACATCGGAATCACTTGAACGGATTCCGTTATGGCGCTTGTCGAGGCGATCAGCGCGTTTTGGAAGGCTGTGAACGCCGCTATAAAGGCCAAAAAGCTTCCGGTTGAAAGCGAATCCATTTTTCCTTTCGTCACGGCGTTCATGAAAATTCCGTAAAAGCAAAGGCTGGTTAAAATCGGAAATACAGAAACGAACGTGGAGTAAAGTATGTTGTAAGCGCTGGCGTTTTTTTCCGCCTTGGTTTGCTTTGAAAAAAGCTTTGCCCAAATTGAATAGGCCCGCTTTTCGGAAGCGGTCATCACAAGCTTGTTCACGCCTGTTATGAATTCAAAAAGCTTTCCAGAAATTTTTGCCGTCGAGTCGATGATTTCCTTGTACCACTTGTATTTGAATAAAGTCACAAAGACTGTGACAAGGACAGAAACAAGGCAGAACAAGAGGCTCCATCCCAAAAGGTACTTGCTGTAGCTAAAAAGCTGGATGAGATACACCAACGAAAAGACCGCCGTCATTCCGCTTGTTATGATTGTTGAAAATATGATTTCATGAATTTGCGAAATCGACAAAACTTTTTGCGCCAAATCGCCGGAGGAAAGGTCCCTAAAAAATCCTGTCGGAAGCTTTAAAAGCCTGTCCATCACCGCAGCCTGCAAAACGGAATCCGACCGCGCCTCCATCCTTGTCATGGCGAGCGCCTTGATAAAGTCAAAGGCCATCGCGGAAAGGACGCACAAAAAGGCCAGCGAAGTTATTTGCAAGCACATGTTTTTTGCCGCTTGCGGAATGATTGAGTCTACAAAAACTTTTGTCAAAAGCGGAATCAAAAGGCCGACCAAGGCGCTCGCCAATCCCAGCGCGACGAACAATAAAATGTCCTGCGGCATTTTGCTTGAAGAAAAGGCGAACTTAAGAAGCTCTTTGACCGAAACGCTTTTGTCCGCGAAGGGCTTGTAAAACATAAAGGCGCCGCTTTGCAAATGCTCTGCGACCTCTTGCGTGACTTTTACGCTCTTTTCGCTTTGCGGAAGGACGCAAAGGTAGCCGCCCCATTTTTCGGGGATAAGCGCGGCCGGCTCTAGCGGCGGGTTTTCGTTTTGCAAGTCGGCGGCGTAATAGCCAAAAAGCGCGCCGTTGTCGTTTTTCCACCAAGCGCCTTTTAGCGTCACAGCGCGCATTCGGACATTGTTGTCTTTGGCAAGCTCCACAAGGCCGTCCTCGCCGTCGTATGTTTTGTCTTGAACGCCTTGAATCGCCATGTTGCTGTAGCCGGCCACAAGGCGCGCGGTTTTGACGGTCGCGCTTTGATCGCCGTCGATTTTTCGCTCGGATTTTTTTTCGTAAACAACGCTGGCGATGTCTTCCAGCGCTTGCGAAAAGGCTTCGTCGTTGGCGCGCGTTTTTTGCGCGGCCGCGCGGCTTTCGTCCATCAAGTCGGCGACGCGGATTGCAAGCAGTTCCTTGGAAAGATTTTGCGCGTATTCGCGGACGGCCTTTTCTCTGCTCTTTGCTTTTAGTATTGCGTCAAAGCTCTCTTTATAGCCAAGCCCGCGAAGCAATAGCGCGGAAGCGTTTTGGAGCGCTTTTTGCAAAGACGCGTCGCCGTCCTTTCCTTTGAAGGCTGTCATGCCGGCTTTTTCTATTTGCGCGCCCAGCGTTCCCGTAAGGACAAAGCGGACATTTTTTCCGGGCGGAAGGTAAAGGATGTAGTCGCCTTCCTTGTAGCTTGCGATTTCCGTTCGAGCGCTGTCCAAGCCGTCTTGCAGTTTTTCTACGGCAAAAAGATAGGCGTTTCCTTGGACGACGCGGTAAAAGAGCGCGTCTTTTGGAAATTCAAAGGGAACGCTGTTTGTTATTGAAGTTTTTGTCGCCATAAAATCCCGCCTACATCGTTTTAATCAATTCTTGGTACAAGCCCTTTTGCTTGACCAGCTTGTCATGCGTTCCGCGCTGCATGATTTTTCCGTGGTCCAAAACAATGATTTCGTCGCAGTCGCGAATCGTGCTAAGGCGGTGCGCGATGATGACGCAAGCGCAGCCCCGGCGGCGAATGTTTTGGTCAACGATAAGTTCCGTGATTGGATCGAGCGCGCTGGTCGCTTCGTCCAAAATCAAAATCCTTGGGTTTCCGGCCAGCGCGCGCGCGATTTCCAAGCGCTGCCTTTGGCCGCCGGAGAAATTTTTTCCGCCTTCCTCAACCTTGCTAAAGTAGCCGCCCGGCCGCCCCGCTATGTTGTCGTGGATGCAAGCGTCCTTGGCCGCCTGGATGTAGGCCGCCTCGTCCATTTCGTTGCTGTTCCACATCGTAAGGTTATCGCGTATCGTTCCTTCAAAAAGAAAAATGTCTTGGTCAACGACGGCGACCGACGCGTTGAATTGGCTCCGTTCAATTTCCGAAATTTTTTTTCCGTCAAAAAGAATTTCTCCGCTCCAAGGCGTGTAAAGGGAGCTGACCAATTTTCCGATTGTGGACTTGCCTGAGCCGGAGCCGCCAACAAGCGCCACGCGCGAGCCGGGCTTTAGCTCCAAGTTTAAATTTTCAATGAGCGGCGGCGAAAGCTTGTCGTAGCCAAAAGTCACGTTCTTTAGAGAAACGTAGCCTTCCAGTTTTTTTACGCTTTCGCGCGGCTGTTGGTTTTGCGCGGCTTCTTCAAAGTCGTCCCTGTAGCGCTTTTGAACGGGGTAGTCCATCACGTCGTCCAAGCGGCTCATGTCGGCTTGGCTTGATTGGATTTCCTTGGCTAGTTGCAGGAACTGCGTTACCGGCGCCATGAAGCTTCCTTGCAAAACTTGAAAGGCCACCAACATGCCTATCGTAAGGTCGCCATGCATTACGCGCAGGGCGCCTACGGAAAGAACCAAGAGGTTCAGCATTTGCGCGAGCGAAAGCGGAAGTTGCGCCACCGCTTGCGAAAGGCGCGACATCTTTTGGTTTTGCAAAACAACCTTTGCCTGCTGGCCCGACCATTGCTGGAAAAAGTCGTTTTCCAACCCGGACGCCTTGAGCGTTTCTATCATGCTGATTCCGCTCATCGTGTGGCCGTAAAGCTTTCCCAATTCCATTTGCGCCTTAAAGGTTCCAAGCTTGACGTATTCCGACGTAAGCCACAAGACAAAAAAGTTTATCGCCAAAACGCCGACGCACAAGAGGGTAAGGGGAACGTCGTAGCGCAACATCAGAATTCCGTAGAAAATTACGCAAATAAGATTTACGACAGCGCTGGCCAATTTTGTGGAAATAAGCTCAGCCACAATGTCGTTTGAAAGCAGGCGGTTGCAAATTTCACCGGGCATGCGCTGCGCGAAAAATTCCACCGGCATCTTGAGTACGTGGTTCAAAAATTTTGCCGACGATGAAAGCGCAAGCTTAATGTGGAAGCGCGTTAAAATCCATTGTTGCAGCCAAGTGATGGCGCCGGTCAAAAGCGCGGCCATCCCCATCGCGATCAAAAGCGGCTTTAAAAACCCGTTCAACTTTGCGACTAGAATTGAGTCTACGAAGAATCTGCTGAATGCCGGAACGACAAAGCCAGGGACTAAAAGAAAAAGGCCCAGCAAAACCACGTAAAGAAGAACCGATTCCATTCCCTCCACGCGGCGGCGAAGCGCGGTGAAAATCGAAGGCTTTTTTCCTTGCTTTGCAAAATTTTCGCTCTTGGAAAATTCCAAAATCACGCCGGTATAGGAAGAGTCAAATTCGTCGTAAGAGACCGTTCTTCTTCCGCTGCCCGGGTCGTTGATGTAGGCCTTGCCGCCTTTAAAGCCTTCCAAGACCACAAAGTGGTTGAAGTCCCAAAATATTATCGCGGGTAACGTGGCGTCCTTAAGGCCGTCGATGTCGCGTTTGTATCCGTTAGCCTCAAGGCCAAGACGGCGCGCGGCCAAAACTATTTTTGAAGCCTTTGAGCCGTCGCGGGAAACGCCGCACTCGACGCGCAAACGTTCCAGCGGAATGAATGAGCCGTGGTAGCCCAAAATCATCGCGAGGCTGGCCGCGCCGCATTCCACCGCTTCCATTTGAAGAATCGTCGGCGTTTTTACGCGCTTGTTTATAGGGAAAACTTTCATCGATTATTCCCCTATGCCCAGCGCTTTTTTCTTTATGAGCGGAATTACAAGCGAGATTGGCTTTCGGCTAGTCACGGTCACCGCGCCAGAACAAAGGATTCCTGTTTCCAAACTTTCGTCGGGGCCTTTTGACGACGACCACTTGTAGCCGCTTGCGGTCTTTGTGTCGGGAATGAGCCGCACAGTAACTTCGATTGGCGCTTGCAATTGCGAAAAGCTTTGCGCCAAATTTTGGTTTTGCAAGATGGCTTGGATGCGCTGCGGCGAGGCCGGGTATTTTGAAACGTAGGTTACGATTCCCTGAATGTAGCCGTATTCCTCTTGCTTTACGGTGGAAGGGCTTACGTCGATTTTCATTCCGGTATGGATTCTCTTTCCGTCCTTTCCGGCAAAGAACATTGTCGCCACAAGGGTGGAGCCGTCGCTTGAAAAAGGCTCGATCACCGCGATGGTGGAGCCGGGCGAAATGTAGGCGCCCTTTGCGATTGAAACTTCGTATACGGTTCCGCTTTCGGAAGAAATGACTCTTGTGGCTGTTTCGTAATTTTGCTGCTGAATGTCCAGCTGCGTCTGGGCCTCGTCGATTTGCTGGCGCAAGGAAAGAAGCTGCTGGTTTGAAGTTCCGCTTGTTTTTATGCGGTCAACTCCGGCGTTTAAAACTTGCCGTTCCGTCTCCTGCTTTTGCCGCTGAAGGTTAAAGAGCGTGTTGCGCGCCTCAAGGTAGTCCGAATTGGTAATCAAGCCCTTTTCAAAATAATCTTTCATCTCGCGCTCCTTTTTTTGCGCGTCGATGATTTGCGACTCAAGCGTCTTGATTTGCGAATTAAGGTCGGCTTGGTTTTTGGCCAACATTCTGTCGGTGAGGCCGGCGCTTTTTAGGTAAAGCTGCGAGTCGGCCTCGTAGCGGCTTTGCAGGTTTTCCAACTTTTGCGCGGCCAGCTTTACTTGCTCCATCAAGTCCGGGCGCTCGATTCGCGCGATTACCTGGCCTTTAAAAATTTCCTCGCCGTTTTTTAGAAAGACGTCCTTTACAACGCCGCCGGAATTGTATGTCACGCTCAAAAGGCCGCTGGAATTTATAAGGACGCCGCTTCCGTTCACCTTTTCTGGAATGGAGCCTACAAACGACCAAACAAAAACCGCCGCCAAAAGCGCTCCCAAAGCGCAAAGGCCGATCCAGCCCTGCAAGTTTATTACTGTTATTGTTTGGTCCAACTGCTCCGGCGAAGAAAGCTTTTGCAACGCCTTTTTTCTGAACAAACCTTCCGAACCTGCCATTTTGCTTTTAGCTCCTTTTACAATTCAAAATTCCTAAATTCATTTTTTAAGAAAGCAAGCGCGCGCCTGTGCGCCCATTTTATTTTTTCGTAGTTTTTTTGCATTCTCTCCGAGATTTTGTGAAGGGAAAGGCTTTTGTAATAGTGAAGGACGATTATGTCGCGCTCAAACTTTGGAAGCTGCGCCAACGCCTCCGCCAAGCGGTCAAGCGTCTCTTGCTTAAAATAGTCGTCTTCCACCGCCGACGCCGCTTCCATCGTTTCCGGCAATTCGTTGAGAATTTTTTTTCCGCGGTAATAGTCTATGACAAGATTTTGCGTGGTTCTGTAAACAAAGCTTGAAACATGCTTGGGGTCTCCGCGGTAAGACGAAGCGGCTTGAACGAGTTTTGCGAAGACAGAAGAAATCAAGTCCTGCGCGTCTTCTTTGTTTGAGACATGAGAAAAAATATAGCCGCTTACTCGGTCCTTATAATCAATCCATATTTGACCGCAGTCAAGGCAGGGAACTTCCTGACTTTTTTTACTTGTCATTTTAAAATTATATCATATTACCTGCTATTTTTGCAAATTTTTTTCACTTTTTTCTATAAACAAGCCCCCCGTTTTCGTTTTTCATCGTCTAAATATATGAGACAAGGAGGAACTATGGCCAAGAAATTTACGCTCAATAAAAAAACGCTCAAAGCCCTTTTTGACTTCAATTCCTTTTCTCCAAATCAAAGGCTGGAACAATTTGCGCAAGAAAGCCTTGCTAGGGTAGGCTCTTTGAATGTCGCAAAAACTCAAAACGGGCCGGTAAAAATGCCCGAGCCGTTGGAAGCTGGCGCCCTGGAAGCGCTCGCCGCCGCCGGAGACCCAAGCAAGGGTGACTTGCCTCATTCCCCAAAGCTTAATTAAAAATGCCCCGCGTTTTACGGGGCGTTGGAAGCGTTCTGGCGAACCCGAACAGTTTAGAATTTGCGGCGGCGGCTGTCATATTCGGGATTGAGACCGCCCGCTTTGACAAGCCTGTCTACCGTGCTATTGCGATAGCCGCCGGCGACAGAATCAAGCTCCTGGTCGTTCAATATAACGCCGGCTTCCTTAATCTTGTCTTTGGCCTCTTCGCGAGTTTCGCACTTGGCGACTTCTTCCTTAAGTTTTCCTGTCAATTCCATAATCACTTCCTCCTTGCTTATTGGTGTCTTCACTTATTTAGACGAAATAAATAAAAAACGGGGTGTTAAAAAAACGAAAAATCTTATACAATGACGGCATGATTAAAAACCGAACATTGTCTTTTGCCGTGATTGCGGCAGTGTACGCTTTGGCCATCGCGGGCGGAATTTTTTGCTACGATTTTGTTCGCGCGCGATATGATTTGTCGTGGCAGCTTTCTCTTTTGGCGGCGGACGTTTTTGCAACCGTCATCGTCTTTTTGTTCAGCGTGATTTTTGGGAACGCTTCCGTTTACGACCCTTACTGGAGCGTCCAGCCGCCGGTCATTTTGCTTGCGGCATTGGCGCGGCGCGGGGGAAGCCCCTTTGCCTGGATTTTGTTCGCGGCCGTTTTGTTTTGGGGAATCCGCCTTACGGCAAACTGGTGCTATAACTTTAAAAGCTTTGAATACCAAGATTGGCGATATGTGATGCTAAAGGAAAAGACCGGCGTTCTTTATCCTGTGATAAACTTTTTGGGAATCCATCTTTTTCCGACGCTTGTGGTATACCTGTGCGTTCTTCCCGTCGTCACCTTGATTCACGAGGGGGCGGCATTCAATCCAGTTTGCGCGGCCTTTTTGTCGCTGGCTTTTGTGGCTCCGATTTTTCAGGGAATCGCCGACATTCAAATGCAGAGCTTTAGAAAGGGCGGAAGCGGAGCCTTTTGCCGCGACGGCTTGTGGAAGCGCTCCCGCCACCCCAATTATGCCTGCGAAATTTTAATGTGGTGGAGCGTTGGTCTGACCTGCTTTTTTGCCATGCCAAGCCGCTGGTTTTTGCTTGCCGGAGCCGTTGCCAACACCGCGCTCTTTTTGTTCGTAAGCGTTCCGCTGGCCGACAAGCGCCAGTCGCGAAAGCCCGGCTTTGACGAATACAAAAAGCAAACTAGGCCGCTTTTTTAGAACTTGCGGCGGCGTCCTTCTGAGTCGGTTTTTTGGGGCGGTCTGCGAATCGCGATGCCGCCGGCAACTGAATCAAGTTCTTCGTCGTTCAAGATGACTCCAGCGTCCTTAATCTTGTCTTTGGCCTCTTCGCGTGTTTCGCACTTGGCCACGTCTTCCTTAAGTTTTCCTGTCAATTCCATAATATTCCTCCTTATTTATGGGGATCGTTACTTATTTAGACGATAAAAATCAAAAACGGGCAGTAAAAAAACAAAAAATTTAATGTTTTTTTTAATCCGCCAAATCGACTAGAAAAAGCGCCCAAAATGCAGTAGAATGGAGGCAAATGAAACGCGATATAAAAAGTCTAAAAGTCCTTGCCGCTCTGGCTCTTTTTTTTGCGGCGCTCTTTTTGTCCGCTTGCGGTTCCGGCGGAGCGAAGGCGCTTTACGACTATAAAGAATTTCCTTTGGAGCGGAACGGAATCGCGCTGCATTTGGATTGCGTTCAGCTTGCCAAAAAAAGTTCCGCCAAAAGCGACAAAGACCAAAAGAACATATTGCTTGTGCACGGCGTGACATACTCTTCCCACGAATTTGACATCGACTACAAAGACTACAGCCTTGTCAAAAAGTTGGCGCGCTCAGGCTGGGCGGTTTGGCGATTGGACATAGCGGGCTTTGGCCGCTCGCAAGAAGTTTCCGACGGCTTTATGCCGGATTCCGACTACGCGGCGCTGGACATAAACGCCGCCGTCCAAAAAATCGTGGAACTTACAGGCCAGGACAAAATAGACGTCCTTGGCTGGTCTTGGGGAACGGTTACAACCAGCCGCTTCGCCGCCGCCCACAGCGAGCGCATAAACAAGCTTGTGTTGTACGCTCCAATCTTGAGCGGAATCGGAGACGCAAAAACGGCTGAGCCATTCCACCACAACACCTGGGAACACGCCGCGGACGACTTTGCCCGGACAAAGGACGGTGCCTTTGACTATTCGATTGCCGAGCGCGAGTTGATAGAAATATGGTGCTCCAGCTGCTGGAGATACGACGGCGAAAAAAGCCCCAACGGCGGCAGGCGCGACATTTGCGTTCCCCAGGCAAAAGAGCTGATTGACTTGGCAAAAATAAAAAATCCAACGCTTGTGATTTGCGGCGACAAAGACCCTTACTTAAATTACAAGCTGGTAAAAAAGTCGCTCAAGAACTTGCCTAAAGGCTCGGATTTGCAAATAATAAAAGGCGGCTCGCACGTCGTTTTTGTCGAAGCGCCATATTACCGCGACTTTCAAAAGCGGCTTATGAAATTTTTGGAGAAATGAAAAATGTACACGCGCGAAATTACGCCGGCCCCCGAAAAATTGATTCAAAACGGAAAGCCGGTTTTTGGAACGTTCGACACGCTCCCCAAAAAGCTTGACATAAAGGGCGTGACCACGCCTTACGCGGGAATTCCGTATCCGCCTATTTTGTCCCGGCTAAGAATCCGCGCGCGCGCGGTTTACGTCTTTAGCGTGGGCGACTACGTTGGCGTGGTCCAGTTTTTTGACAACAAAATTTTGAACATGGCCGAGTTCGCGCTGTGGAACACCAAGCGGGGAACCAAATACGTTTACCGAAAATTTTTGGGCGTCCGCCGCAAGATGATTCCGACAAAATTGGGCGCGGGCCGTTGCTCCACCAGAACGCCGGGCCGCCGAATCCGCTTTTCGTGGAACCATCAAAGCGGCCGCTTGCTTCTTGCCGTAAACGTAAAAGGCTTTAGCCACAGGCCGGAGATAAAAATTTTTTCGCAAGGAAATTTCAACGACGCGGCCTCAAAGGAAATAGTTTCGGTAAAGCCCGCTCCTACGACGCGCCGCTGCTCGGCCAGCTGGTACGCTTCCGTTCCGATAACGACAAAGTTTGAAGTTAAGGGCGTTGAAAAAGTTGCTGCCGAAAGCGCCAAGGGAAACAGCCTGCTTTTTGTCAACCGCGCCTACTACAAATTCATCACGCGCGGCGAGTCGATCACCGCAAGCGGCGTGGTTGACGGAAAGAATGTTTCGTTGCGCCTGTCCACCACAAGCCTTGACGCTCCCAACACTAGCAAATACAACGACAACGCGCTTTTTGTTGACGGCGCGTTCACTCCGCTTCCGCCCGTATGCATAACGCATCCATTTGGAATCGCAAAAGACTGGAACGCGCAAGACTACGAAAGCATGGTGGACTTGTCCTTCGTTCCGCAAAACTCATATTCGCGCAAAGCCAACTTTATTTTGGTCAACGCCAGCTACGACACCGTCTTTGGCTTTTTAAACGGAAGCGTCCTCCGCGCCGACGGAAGCAAAATCGAGCTGCGCGACTTTCCCGCCGTCGCTCAAATCAGCAGAATACGGCTGTAAGATGCCAGAAATCTTAATCGGAACAAGCGGCTACGACTATCCGGAATGGCGCGGCGTATTTTATCCGGCCGGCCTAAAGCGCGCGGATTTTTTGCCTTACTACGCCACGCAATTCAACGCGCTGGAGCTTAACAGCAGTTTTTACAACATGCCCACGGCGGAACGCTTGCTAAGTTTTTGGGAACGGAGCGGGGGCGCGCTAAAGTTCAGCGTAAAGGCCAACAGGCTTTTGACCCACGAAATTGGCCGCGACTGGAAAAGCGCCGCCCAAGAATTTTTGGCCGCCCTAAAGCCGTTGGCCCAAAACAAAAGCCTTGCCTCCGCGCTTTTCCAGTTTCCGCAAAGCTTTCATTACACAGACCAAAACCGCATGTATCTTTCCGCGCTGCTCGCGCAGTTCAAGGGCCTTCCTGCGGTGGTGGAATTCCGCCACGCCGAATGGATCCGACCGTCCGTTTTTGACGGCCTTGCCGAGCGCGGCGCAAGCCTTGCCTTTTGCGACATGCCAGAATTGAGAAATCTTCCGAACCAAAATTGTTCGCAAGTCCAAGAAGGCGGCTCGCCCTTTGTCGGAAAAATCGCGTATATGCGACTGCACGGCCGCAACGCCTCCGCCTGGTACGCAAAAGAAAACGACCCTCAAGACAAAAACGGCTCCGCCCGCTACCGCTACGACTACAGCGACGACGAGCTTTCCGAGTT
>JAEEGF010324422.1_pt1 | contig 28045 bp, 17 predicted proteins | sample 9134171 | NCBI WGS metagenome assembly JAEEGF01 (sample SAMN16246542, study PRJNA631951) | gut metagenome | biome: gut microbiome; feature: rumen; material: AP-attached | host: Bos | place: Iran: Karaj | collected 2018-10 | reverse complement strand
GCAGGCACATCGCCTCTCCATACAGCTTCAGAACCATCAGCGTTCATCAAGGCAATAGTCTCAGTGACATTGTCAGTGCGCACTTTGATTTGCTGCATGTTCTCACCAGTGAAGTTGATTGTTCTCAGTGGTCCATGAATGCTCACTTCACCACCAGCGACATTGTATTCCAGTCCATTGATGGTGACGACGTTGTCATAGACAGGAACCACTTCAGGGTCATCCGAATCATCGAACATTTCCCCTTGGACGTCACCGTCCTCAGTTTCGATGATGCCCATGTAGAAGGGCGAAGGCACCTCGTCCGGCGCTTCCACGTTGATAGTTGTAGAAGTGTTTCCAGTAGGCCCCTGGCCATTGTCCTGTGTGACAGTTGTCTTGGTGAACCACTTCCTGCAGCCCACAACGCGGAAGAAACCCTTCATGTCTTCAACGAGGAACACATTGTCGCTGTTGTTGAGATAGCAGGCAGCAGCCGACGCTTCAGGACTGACACCAGGGAACACAGCCACCAGCTTGTTAAGCTGCGTCTGTGATGGCAGTTCACCCTGTGGCTCCGAAGTCAGCTGCGACTTCTCAGGCAGGACATCGATATACTTCCACTTGGCATCAGCCACGAGGACGAAATCACCTCTGTAAGCCGCCTTCTTCGCTCTACGATTATAATAATCGCGGATGTAAGTAGGCCACACGGCAATCTGGTCCTTCGAGATGTAATAAATCCGCTTGCGGATGCCGGGCAGCTCAGGCGTACCCATGCACCACGCAAGAGATTTCTGAAGAGGAGAGCAGTTTGGCATAACAGAATGATTGAAAATTGAAAATTGAAGATTGAAGAGTTCAAAAGTTCAAGGATTATCAATCAGCCAGTTCAATGACCTTGAAGCGGCGCTTGTCGATGGACTCGAACTGCACACCGAAGAACATGGTAGCGATGTAGGAGAGGATGAAAGGCTCATACTCCTTGACCAAAACAGACTCGATGTCGCCCATCTGGTCATAACCTACGAGCATGTTGATCTTCGGGCAGATGTGGATGAATTTAGAACCAATCTTGTTGTACATCGGCACGATGTGCAGGCGGCCATTAGAGCCTTCCACAGTGTCCTGTCCGTACTTCGTGTTGTAGTTGATGCCTCCATGAGTGAGCAGATAGCTCTCGTTGTAGGCATCAGCGAACTCCTGTGTGCAGAACATATAGAGGTCCTGTGCACGAAGACGGGGGTCAAGCGAGAAGAGAATCTCCTTGGCGATGTCCACCGCATTGTCGTTGGTGATGGCATCAGTGAGCTTCATGTAATTGCCCTCAGAAGCGGCAATAGTACCAGCCGTGATCTCCTTGCTTGTGATGGTATCGAAGCCATCGAACAAGTCAAGAGTTGTGTCACCGTTGGGATTGCGCTCACCAGCCCAGATAGCCTCATTCAGATGCTCAGAGAGAGACTTGGCAATAAGCGCCAGCACATGCTTAGCCGTAGGCGCCTGCATCTGTCCATCTCCCTTCGTGTCACCAATCTGACCGAGGAGTGTAGATACAGCGCTGTTAGGCTCGAACTTCGCCACGACGCTACCCAAGAATGTTTCGAGGGTGCGGAAGTCGATGTTCAGATTGAAGTCCGTAGAGCGGGAGGGCTTGTAAGGTCCGAACTGAGCATCACCGGAGAGCGCTCCCACCTGTTCCTTATAGCGGATGCCAGGGCGAGCCGTCATGTACTTCAGCGTATCCTGACAGCCTATGATAGGGAGCATGAGCAGGTCGGAGCGCCACTTGGTAGCCGCTTCCTGATATTCCTGCAGAGTAAAGTTAAGTTTTCCAGCCATAATGAAAATGAAGAATTAAGAATGAAGAATGAAGAATTGAAAACGAGAGAGACTTTACGGCACGAGATTGTAGAGCTCAGTGGCACGCTGACGTGTAGCGAAGAAGTCCTCGACAGCAGAGTGCTTGTCCTGAGGATTATCCTTCTTTTCTGTCTCTACCACCTGCGAGGTAGAAGCCCCTGGAGCCTTTTTGAGTGCATCCAGTTCTGCACGCAGCCTGGCAATCTCCTGGTCTTTGGCAGCAATAGCCGTGTTATGCTGGGCTTCCAGCGTCTGGCGCTGTTGCTCCAAAGCCTGTGCCTGAGCATCAGCTGCAGGCAGCTCCTGCTGCGTCTGAACCTGTGTGCCTGCTGCAGGCTGCTGTACTGAAGCCTGAGGAGCTGGAGCTGGCTGCTGAGTCTGCACCTGCTCCTGCTGTTGAGTAGTGTTAGCTTGTTCCATTTTAGATAATGTATTAGAGTTAGAGAAAAGGTTAGTAAGAGCTTCGATAAAACGCGCGAAGATGTTAGGCTGCTGCCCGGAATAGCAGGATGGGACGGGAATACCCGAAGAAGCCATGTCAGCGGCGATAGAATCCGTAATGACAGGAGCTGCATCTTCTTCGTAATCGGTAATCTCATCTACAAAGCCCCATTCGAGCGCTTCCTTAGCAGTCAGCCATCCACCTTTCTTCATCAGTGCGAGAAGATCCTCAGGGGACTTCTGACACTTAGAGGCGTACATCTGCGCGACATTCGCATCCATCTTCTCCAGATCGGACTTCATCTGTTTTGCCTCCTTGATGATGTCCGCCAGCTTGTCGCTGTTCGCCGAAGCCCAACGGAAGAACTCCACCGAGCACTTATGAACAAGGTACATAGCAGAAGAATCAATAGAAACATGCTTAGCACCGAGCGAAACGATGGTAGCTGCAGAAGCATTCATGCCCACATAGTGAACATGCACATTGGCGTGTTCACGGAATGCAGCCACTATGGAGAGTGCAGTGGCCAGAGACCCGCCCAGCGAGTCAATGAGCACATGCACCTCCGTATCCGGATTCTTTGAGAGCACGTAATCGACGTAGTCCCTGTCGAAGTCGTAGCCTCCGACATACCCTTTCAAGTGAAGATGATATTTAGAATGAGCCATAAAAATAGTGTACTTATGTGTTTCCGGCACAAAAGTACACTATTATAAATATGTAAGGAAAGACGCTAAATCAGGCAGGGAACGAGTGACTTAGGTCGTGTGAAAGTCACCTTGACAGTATTCACATGCACCTCCTTGTCAATCGTCTGAGTGATTTCCATGATAGGGTATGGCGCTTCCTTTGTCCCGATGATGTACGACTGCCCATCCGCATCCGTAACCACGAATGCCAAAGGAGGGTAGTGGCTCAAATCGTCTGTTGTATTGAACTGCAGCACAGTTTTCTCCGAATAGCCTCCATTGTCATATTCCTGCTCCGCCTCACACGAAGCATTACCATAATGCTCAATGGCAGAGGGGAGCGGGAATATGGCAACAGGCAGCCCTGCCCGATGCTTCTCTGTGATATTGGGTATAAGCGAAGCACAAGGCACGAAATAGATGGCTGTTATGTTCGGAAGAGACTGCTTCATAGGTGGACAAAAAGCGATTGATGTAGTGAAAAAAAAAGCTATATTTCTGCGTCTTTTGAAGATTTATGGTCAGTTAGACGATTATTCTTGCAATATGAAGCCCTACAACGCTGCAGAATCTTGGCGATGGTGTTCCAGTTCTTATCATCCACCTCGATGCCATGTTTCTGCATCCAGTCAGAGATGACGATGTCCGTCCTCTTGACCACATTCCCGACAGTATGCAGATCCGTCCATAATGCCACCTTGAAGCGATTGCGTATGCACTGGTGCAGCGCCATCTCCCCGCGAGGCGGCAAGTAGTTATAAGTGCGCGTGTCTCTCAATCGGAATCTAGGCAGCAAGATTTCCACCTGCCCAGGCTGTACTTTAATCTGTGGCCTATACTGAGGGTCACGCGGTTGCTTTTGGAGGAACATCTGCAGGATGGCAGCTTCAGCCGAAGCTCTCTTGACGGGAATGGGACTGGTACCGCCCATCTGATGTTTTAACCATTGTGCAAGATAAGGTTCGAGGGTAATAAAGATAGTGTTATCCATGACTTGTAATTTTTGTGCAAAGTTAGCAAATAAAGCTGATTGGAGCAACTATTACAACTAAAATCGAGCACGAAAGAGCGAAAATAATTGCATTGTCCAAACATGTCCAAAATTATCGGGACTTAATCATCACAAAAACAAAGAAAGATGTCTTTCTGCTATTAAGAAAGAAGAAATCAAATATACCGAGATAAGGCATATAATAGAAAGCCCAGGCCATGCCGATTTCAAAAAAAAAAATCCTCGCGCACGAGACACATCCCTAGGCGCTACAACCGCTACCAATTTTTATAACCTTATATATTATTAAAAATCAATAATATAAGAAAAAGTAAGTATTGCTACCAATATCCCAATAGGTAGCAAAACCCCCAGAAAGTAAACAAAGCTCATTTTTGGTAGCAAAACGTAGCAGAAAGTAAACAAGATATTTACTATATAATTCATTGAAATATAATAGGTAGCAAAAGTAGCAAAGGTAGCGCCCCTTTTTGCCTCAATTTTTACGCGATGAAATTTTTCAAAAAAGCTGCCACCTATCTCACGACAGATGACAGCCGCAGATTAACTACAGTTGGAATATGACTAAAGAAGAGAAGATTGATTACTTGAAATTGAATTCCTCTTGTTTAGGCTCATTGTTCTTCTGTTCCTGTTTTTCATTATCATCATCATCATCATCATCATCTTGTCTGTTATGATTGTTCTCCTGCTCCAGGTTGATGTTATACCTCTCAGCCAGCAGTTTCAGGTTGAAGCAATAGGAGCGCTGTACCGTCTTAGCTTCCTTGGTGGTGTTCCCCTCCTTCTGGTACTGCACCAAGCCTTTATGATAAACCGTATATTTGACAGAAGCCTTTTCCCCGAGGTATTCTCTGGAGTGTGTCAAGTAGTATTTCAGAGAGCCTTCCGGCAGCAAAGTATCCCCAACCAGCCTGCCAAACTTTTTATAGAGCATGAAGATACGTGACTTCTGAATGAACAGCACAGGTATTGTCTCGTTCCATTCATATTCAAAATCATTATTTGTTTTCAGGTGTCGCAAGTATTCAATGCGGTAATCCCCATTCTCAATGATTTCACCTTCGCTTACCAGATACTGCACCATGTTCCAGAATGCAGCCAGCTCATTGTTTTGCTTGCATTGTGCATTTTGGAACTTGATGCCCTCCACACAGATACCAAGCATCTGTTTATAGGTAAGCGAGGTATGGAGATACGCCTCCAATGTGCGGAATGCAGCCAATGGTGCCACCCAGTTCAGCATGATGCGGTCCTCAATCTGCACATCCCATAGCAAATCCGACACTTCACTCATCGTCCGCTGATAAACGGCAGGATAATCCGCATCGATATATCTGCGCAGATTCAGCAGTTCCAGCGTCAAGTGTGTCATTCCCTGCTTCCTCATCCTCTTCAGCTCCATGAAATTCCTCTTCTCATCATCAGAGAAAATAGAGCTGGAGAACGAAAGGAAAATGAGACGCGAGAAGAGTGCGATGTCCGCAGTAGGCATTTCCTGTCCCGAGAGGATGACGCCCGAATCCACAGCGGTTGTCTCTTTCTTCTTATCCAGATCCATGTTCATGCGCGTCCGTCCAGTGCCGTCCCACAGACCTTTTAGGAACTCGTTCTTATTTACGTCAAGACAGTTCTTGAACTCATCGATATGAACCAAGGCATTCGCCACAGCCGCCACCGTATCATTCAAGGCCGGCAACGTAGAGTTCTGGATGTTAGGCGGCACATTCTCTATGATGAAGAATGACATCAGCGTATGTCCCAGTTCCGACTTACCCGATCCCTTCGGTCCGAAGAGATTCAGGATAGGGAAGGAGCGTGTTGTGCGCGTCACGATGTCACGGAAGAGCGTAGCCAGCAGGAACAAGAATCCCACCCGACCATTGTCGCCAAACACACAGAAGATCTGATCCGTAAACTCCCGCAGTGTAATGTTCGATTGTCCCAGATGCACAAACTGCCGTTCAAACTGGAAGAGTTTGCTGTCATCGCGGTAGATTTTCGAGTTTGCAGGCAAGTAGAAATTCCCAATCCCCTCGATGCGTACGATGCCGTAGTCATCGACCTTCAGGAATTTCCCCTTGTAGAATATGCCATTGCCAAAGGCAAAGAATCCCTGCCTCTTCCATCCTAGCTGCATAATCATCACAGCCGTTTCGGTTTTCTCATAGAGAAAGCCCTTCAACTTTGTCAATTCTCTCTCCGAAGCCTTCCAGATATAGTTGCCTAATCCTTCGACCCTCTGCTTAAACTTGGAAAGAGATACTAAATCTTCCTGTTTAATCTCTATTAACTCTTTGCTTCCAAAGACGTTTTCCAATAAAAAAATTCTTTTCGGGTTCATCGTGTCTTTAATATGAAATAGTGGTGTCATTATAAAATTGCTCCAGGTATAAGTCCCACCCTTGTCAGAGATGGAAAAATAGAATTTGTGTTCATCGATATAGAAACCGAACTGTTTGAACATTTCAGATTCCATTTCGACCTTTTTCTTTTCCTCCTGTTCCGAAGTGTTCTCCCGGATTTTGCCGATAGCCTTCTTCCACAACGGCAGCGTACCGGCCTTCTTAGCCAGCTCTCGGATATACATATCCACAGTCACATCATCCTCCATGACAGCCAGAAGAGAAGCAATATCATCAATATAGGCTTTCTGCTGTACTGTCGTAGCATTCTTCTTGTAGGTTTTGTTGGCCAGCCACAGGATGAAGTCAACCTCCTTTAATTTCTGGAACTTCTCGATGGTGGTGCAGTAAGAGTCAGGATCTTCTTTTTTCTGTTCTTTAATCTGTTTTTTAGTAAGAGGAATTTCCTTGACTGTTACAGAGAAGCCCATTTTAATCGCCATCTTACCCGACTTCATCACCGCGTTGATGCCAGGTCCGAAATCCCCGTCAGGCTTAGGCGGGTCAGCATCCGGCAGGAAGCACAGATGGTTAGCCACCTGCTTCATCAAAGCGAAATGCTCCTGCGTCCATGCCGTTCCCAGCGGAGCCATCGTGTTATATACCCCGATGATGTGCAGCCTCATGCAGTCCGGCGCCCCTTCCACGAGGTAGAACCGTTGCGTCTTGGCAGCTTCCCGCCAAGCCGTATCGATGCCGAAGATAGAAGCCGACTTGTTGTAGATAAGACTGTAAGCGCTGTTAATATACTTAGGCGGCTCCTTATTCTTCTCACCGTCTTTAGACTTTTTGTTTTTAGGCTCCTCGAAAATCCTTGCCGTGAATCCCAGGATACGACGCTGGCGGTCGCGGATGGGGATGATGATACGTCCGGAAAAGAAGTCATTGCCATAATCATTGACCAGCTTCAGCTCTTTGGCTATTTCCGTTTTGATACCAGCCTTCTGCACCAGGTGTTCATTCCTCGGGCAGTAGCCCACACCAACCTCCTCACAGTATTCCTTTCCCCAACGGCTGTAGGCATAATCCTGAGCTTCTTTGTTAAGCAGGAGCTGCTTCTGGAAAACCTTCGACATCTCATCATTGGCAATGAACATGGATTCCTTCAGCATGTACTCCTCCCGTTCCTTAGCCGTAGGTGCGCTCTCATCCAGCTTTATGCCGTACTTCTTCGCCAGGTACTTGACCGCTTCAGGAAAGGAAGCCCCCTCATGTTTCATTACAAAGCTTATTGGCCCGCCCCCTTCACCGCAGACAAAGCATTTGAAGTAGTTCCTGGCCGGAGAGACAGACAATGAAGGGTTTTTGTCTTCATGGAAAGGGCATAATCCCTTGAAGTTAGCACCAGCTCGTTTCAGAGAAATGAAGTCCGAAACCACATCGACAATGTTTGCCGCATCGACAACCTTGTCTAAGTCTAATTGCTTAATCATAGTTCTTCAGTATTTCCTCAGCAGGCAGCTGAGTGTAAAACTGTGTACCCTTGTTTACGAGCCACGCCACTAGATTGTAATCAATCAGTTCATACTCGAATGTAACAGGCTTCATTCCATCCACCAATACGCCTATGATGATATTCACAGGCAGATTGTGCTCCTGACATAGCTCAACGATTTTGTCAGCAATCTTAGGTTGCACATAAAATTCTTTTTTTTCCATAACTGTAATTATTAAGAATAAAATTGCCATCCATGACGTTCCTCCCGGAGGGCCAGGGATGGACTTGGGTAATCAAGTAGACAGTGACTATTCAGTTGTTTCTTCACCAAGAATTAGTGCACTGCTTATATCCTTCATGTTTATATGAACCTGGCCTCCCATTTTAGTATATGGGATTACCCCTCTCTGACACATCTTATAAATGCACTGTTCCGACCTTCCTGTCAATTTTGCTGTTTGTCTTATTGTCAGCGGGAATTCAAGCATAGACCCGATGTAATCAGAGACCCTTCCTCTGATTTTGTCATCCAGGTCTTTAATCAGGCTCCTCCTTAAATCGCCGTAGAGAATCCTTCTCATCTCTCTCAGCGTTTCAATAGGAATCTCATTGTGTTTGTTAGTATTGTTCATAGTTTATAGTTTTTTGTAGACTGCTGGCGTAGAAACAACTCTAAGTATTTTAACTTCACTCACGTAATAGGAAGAAAAGTAATATCCGTATTTTGCACTGTTATAGCGGTTGAAGTAGAAAATGGCATTCCTTAACTTTCTCAATTCGTCACTATCATGAATCAGACAAATTCTTGTCTCATCTTTCTGGAACGAAGTCAGCCATTCAGCCGGATTCTCCACGACACGGGCAGCCTTCAGCCATCTCTTGATGTTAGTGGCATGGGCTTTCTCTCGGTTTGTGCTGGAAAGGTATTCGAAGGATTTCTTGCAGCACTTCATGCGTATGCCCGCGTGTTTAATATATGAAGCAGAAAACCCCTTGAATCGTTTTCTCCATTTCAGTTCCTTTTCAATGGACCTGATCACATTTTTCTCTGTGACGTTCTTCAGAACGCTTTCCAAGCGGCTGATGTGTTTTTCATTGTCCTTCTCCACCATCTCGGTAAGCTGGACAGCCAAATCTTGGTTAGATTTGCTTGCGAAATTGTCACAAAGCCACATTTCGTGTTTAGTTGTAAGATAACTTCGTGCCATAAGAAAATTTTTTAGTCAATACTCTTGTCAGTATCGGAAATTATTTGTACCTTTGCGTTTGTAATTCAAGTTACCATTGCGACAATTTAAGTGCCACAACCTGAGACCAAAGATATAGTATAAACTTTGATTTTGGAAGTGGTGCGGCAAAGGTAAAAGTCGAAATGTACAGAAATCTTGTACATGTTTGGACAAGGCACGAAAGTTTAACAATTTTTAAGATTGTGGATTTTCAAAAAGGACGAGATTCAGCGGAATGAGATGTCCTTACCATTCTCAAAATTTAAGAACGGGAAAAGGCAAAATTGTCCAAAATTTAAGTAGAACATCATGCACAATTGTCACCTCGGCGGCGACGCCGTGGATACAAAAAAGCTCCAAAAATGGCAAAAGTGTTCTACCAGGGTTCTACAACCCAAAAGTAAAGAAAATGAGTGAGTGAATATATGGTGTTGATAATCAACGCTTTATCACGTTGAAATTTGACAGAATTGATGCCGGAAGGCTTTACCATCCGGATCACGAAAAACCCCAAGCGGGTTACCAGAAAAGGGAGAAGCATTCGTTGCCTCTCCCTTTTGCTTTCCCGCTTGTGACTCTCACCCAAGGGTTCTTTCAGTCCGTGCGGAAAGCACAGGATGCCCGATGCCTTTCAAGCCCGTCCAGAACAGCTCTGAACACTGCTGATGAAAATCCTTATTCGTTTCATGCAATTCAAATTTGCTTGCAAAATTACTATTATTTGAGTTAACTGGCAACAAATCGGCTCAAATTACGGCGAATTATATATTATTAATAAGATGAATCAGCATAAAAAAGCAATAAACAAGTTTTAATTGACAATAATTTTGTATCTTTGCGGTGGATTTAAGTTTCTGGCGATGAGAAAGAGCTAGATGATAACATTGTTTATGCTTGGAGAGAAAAACTGGGGAAGCGCACGATATTCCGAAATAATTCGTGACTTTGGCTTTGCCGAAGTTCCTCTCGCTCGGGAATAAAAAGAAAAACGAGCTTTTCTTTTGTATTTCGCTCGCTTATTCGTAACTTTGCACTCGAAAAAGTAAAAGAACTAACGATTATGGCAACAACCACAGGAAGATCACAGACATTACATCCGATTAGTTATTATTGGAAAGTGGTGAAGGACATGGACAGCAACCAGAAGCTGGAATTGGTGTCAATGCTCATAGAGAGTGTCAAGCCCATACAGACGAGGTCGTTGGTTGATGCGCCTTCTGAAGAGGATTTCCTCGATATGGACAAGGAGATATATACACCAGAGGAGGCATACGAGCTGACGATGAAGGATATCAAGGAAATCTACGACAGGAAGGATGCAGTATAAGTATTATGCTTACACAATAGATGGTGACACCATTACGGTTGTTGATGCATGTCATGCACAGAATATGCACGAGTAAAAGTTCACAGGAGGACAGTCATTCCCACCCGACCATAAACAATAATGAGACGAGATATGAGAAGGAGCGAGATTATAACAATTATTAACGCGGATAATTTGCCTTCGGCGAAGCAGCTCACGCTCGGCCAATTGCAAGCGAGCTTGCTTGGCTCTCGCTTAACCGCTGCTTTGGTGATTCCAAATAATTCGTTAACTCACTCACTCACTCACTCACTCACTATATTCCTTACTGACTAAAAAGACATTGAGCGACGACACTTGTGTCGGCGCGCGATGGCGATATACGGCTTGTCCTGCATTCGTGCGGGGCAAGCCGCTGTGTTTTTATGCCCAACGGGACAAATAAAGTTAAAACAAAAAACATAAACAATTAAAAAGAAAACAAAAATGAGAAGTATTAAACAAACATTCAATCTCATCCTCACCCTCGTCGCGATGCTCACGATGGCGCAGACGGCGTGGGCGGCAGACCAGACCGTGACCTATCGACTCATAACTGGTACGAAGGGCGTTATCAAAGCAAACATTGATGGCAACGTCCAAGATATCATAGTGCCTATTGGAACCGATATCATGATTAATTCTTCTGGTCAGGTAAGTAACAATTCAACGACTCATGAAACGGAAGACGTACAAATCAAGACATCTCACATCAACGGCAAAATAAAGCAAGTCGAATTCACCAACATACGCAGAGGTCTTTCCACTGCATTCGGAGATACCTACTTCATGGGGATTGACGGTATGAAATACGGCAATGCCGATGCTGTGACAGAAACGAGCGAGGAAGGTAGTGTCACCTTCACAAGCGCCACAGGTGTATTGAGTACGAATAATCTCACTATTAAGTTAGGCGCAGAATCCAATTTTAAACCAAATAGCGGCTGCGATTTGGTCATTACTTACGAACCCAGTGCTGCGCCAGTACATGCACACAATTTCTCGTTCAATGCCGTCGGAAATACGCTGACCGCTACCTGCGGCCACAGCGACGGGCTGGACTGCTCGCTTGCCGATGCAAATTATCAGGCCACGTTGACGCTTACACCGCCAGTTGACACTTACTATCGTCCTAACAGTACTTACTCTGCCACACTCAATTTGACAGCATTCAACGCACTGACGGGACTCAACGCTACTACTACTGATATTACATACGTGAACAATACCACTGGTAGTAATCTAGGCTCGACGGCACCGACGACAGCAGGAAACTATACCGCCAGCGTCACCGCCACCATCGGCGGAACTAACTACACGCTGACGACAAGTTTCCACATATATAGATTTTGGAACATCAACAACATCTATCCGCAGTTCAACATCAGCAACGATGAATACGCAAGCACAACTACAGGGGTCGAGGGGCAGACGGTGACCATCACCTTCACGCCAAAGTTCGGCGAGACGTTGACAGGGGTGACCGTGACGGGCGCAACGACGAATATGAGCATCGGCAGTGGAATCACCAGTATCGGCAACAATAAATACACGTTCACCATGCCCACTGAGGAAGTCAACATTGGTGCAACGTTCTCTATCAGCGAGGATGACTTCGCAGAGACTGGCACCAACGAATATACCATCAAGACCGCCAACGGCTGGGGCTGGTTCTGCTTTGTCACAAACTGCGACTTTGCACCCAACGGCTTCAGTGGCAAGACCGTGAAACTCGCCACAAGCGTCGGTTCGTCGGAGATGGCGGGCACGAGTGGTCACCCGTTCAAGGGTACGTTCGACGGACAGGGAAATACGCTGACGTTCAACCTGCAGGCCAGCGAGGGCTACAGCGCCCCGTTCCACTACACCAAAGGCGCCACCATCAGCAACCTCAACGTGACGGGACTGATTGAGGGCAACAGCATTAGTCCGCTGGCTGGTTTGGTGGGCAAGGCCACGGGCAACATCACCATCAGCAACTGCCACGTGAGCACCCAAATCAGCACTACCCACAGCGGCGCTGGCTTTCATAGCGGTATCATCGCATTTTGGTATGACTCAAACGTCGCCTGCACCGTCACGGGCTGCGTCTATGACGGACTGATATACAACCCCAGCGAGGCCGACGCGACCACCTACTGCAGCGGCTTCATAGGAAACCTCTTTGGAAGTAATTTGACCGTCACGTTCACCGACTGCCTCTTCGCCCCCGCTGCATACGGCACGGGCAAATACGCGCTGGGCGGCAACTGCTTCACGTTCGTCTATCCAAACAGTGACCCGACCTATAACATGACGAACTGTTACTATACCAGCATCCTCGGCAATAGGCAGGGCCGCCCCGCAGCCACGGCGACCGTCGCACCCGCCAACCTCGGCAATGCGACCACCGACCACGGAATGGTGGATGGCTACGAGAACGGCTTCCTCTACGACGACAACTACTACACGCCGAAGTACGGTGACGCAGTGGTGGAATACCGCTTCAATGACTGGAATGAGAGGGCCGACGTGACCATCAACGGCACGGGCGAGAACCTCGTGGGCGTGAACATCACGGAGGAGGTAGGCAATATCAAGAGCGTGACCTACAACCGCCCGTTCAACGAAGCACAGGCCGCAACGGTGATACTGCCGTTTAACTATATCTGCAACGGCGACGAGGGTGGCAAGTTCTTCGGCTTCAAAGAAGTGGTGTACGACGAAGGCTTGCACAAGTGGGTCTGCACGATGCAGGAGCCAGGCAATACGGCTGTGACCACGCTGACGGCCAACACGCCGTATCTGTTCATGCCGGATGACGCGACGACGATGACGTTCCCGAACATCGTGAACATGACGGGCGGAGTTGTGACGCTGCAGACCACGACGGCCAACGACGGCCTCTATGGCGGTGGCACGACGGATGCCGACTGGGAGTTCCACGGCACGTACAAAGGGAAGACGTGGACATCAAACGATTCTGATAAAGACTACGGCTTTGCAGCCACCAACGGCACCGCTGTTGACGGTCAGGCAGTGGAGGCCGGGCAGTTCGTCCGCCTTGCCCCTGGAGCATGGATGAAGCCCATGCGCTGCTATCTGTCGTATGTCAGCACGGAGGACGCTGCTCCCGTCAAAGCCTATGCACCTGCGACGGCTGGTGCCGACGACGACCTGCCCAAGAGCATCACCGTTCGCCTCATCAACCGCGGCGGCGATGTGGACGCAATCGGTACTGTGAACATGGAGACGGGCGAAATGTCGTTCGACGGCTGGTACACGATAGACGGTGTTCGCCTCGAGAGCAAGCCCACGCAGAAGGGACTATATATCAATAATGGGAAAAAGGTAATCTTAAAGTAAGGAGGACATATCAATGAAAGTGAAATATATGAAGCCATCGTTGATGGCGATAAAGATACAGCACAGCAGCATTGTCTGCACGAGCGACCCTACTAAAGTTCCTTTGTGGGACGGCGAAGTGGGCGTCAAGGAGGAAAAGACGTCGGACGTCAACCTCTGGGACGAGGAGTGGTAGGAAAACATTGACCTCTGATTGAAACTACCTATGGGGTAAACAGATTGTGCGGATCTTCTTCGATGAAGGTCCGCACAATTGGCTTCACCAACGGGGTCACAAAAAAACCAAGCGGGTTACCAGAAAAGGGAGAAGCATTCGTTGCCTCTCCCTTTTGCTTTCCCGCTCGGCACTCGTCAACTTTGCGAAATCCTCGTGTGGATTTGTCAATATCCTCGTGTGGATTTGATGAAATCCTCGTGTGGATTTCTTGGGCGGCCCTTCTTCTTATGTTCAAAGTTTCACTGCCTTGCCGGTCTTGGCGCTGCGGATGGCGGCTTCGAGGATTTGGACGACGAGGACGTTGTTCTCCAGGGCAGAGAGGTCGGAGGGCTGTTCCTCTATCTGACCACGGACGAGGGCTTTCAGGTAGCGATAGGAGTCGTCGTAGGGCGCAGGGAGTTGCGGCGCATTGAACTCGCGGCCTTGCTTGCCATCGACAAGGAGTTGCATGCGGCTGCCGTTCTTCTGATAGGCATAGCCCCGTGCGCCATAGACGTACATGTCTTTTCTGTTCATCGGCCAGCACCACGAACCCATGACCTGAACCGTGCAGCCTTCGTACTCCAAGAGTATCGTGGCGTCGTCATCGACGAGAGGATAGACCTGCGGCTTGTTCTGCTGGAGGACGGCATAGACGCTCTTGGGCTTCTCTCCGCCGAGCAGCCAAGTGGCAAGGTTGACGCCGTAGCAGCCGAAGTCAATCACGGCACCGCCGCCATTCTCCACCGGGTCGGTCAGCCACGAGAGGAACATCCTGTCGCAACCTATCTCTTTTGGCCCTTGATGTCCGTCGTAGACGTCGATGCGATGCACTTCGCCCAGCTGCCCTCTGTCCACAAGCGACTTGAGGTGGTGGTTCGTGTTGTACCACGTCGTCTCGTAGTTCGTCATGATTTTGATGCTGTACTTCTTGGCGAGTGCCTGCATGCGGAGTGCCTGCTTGTAGGTCGTGGCGAGCGGCTTCTCCACCATGACATGGATGCCGCGCTGAGCACAGGCTTCCACCGTCTGCATGTGGTGCAGGATGCTTCCGTAGTCGACCACCACCTCGGGCTTTTCCTTGTCGAGCATCTCGGAGATGGAGGCATAGAACTTCTCCTTGGGCAGTCGGCCGACGAGGTTATTGTGCTGGCGGAAGTCATCGTTCTCTTCAGCCACGCCCACGATGACGAAGTCGCCGCGGTTCATGGCGTTGATGAGGTTCCAGAGGTGACCGTGTGCCACGCCCGACACGCCGATTCGCAGGGGACTGTCCGCCATCGCAAACAGCGAAAAGAGCAGACTCATGATGAAAAGCGTCTTCTTCATAAAGGTTTAATCTTTATTTCGTTATGACGTTATTTCGTTATTCCGTTATGACGAGGATAAGTCGTAGATTGTAAATCGTCAAATCGTAAATCTAGAAGTCTTTCCCCACGAACTCAGCCTCCTTGCTTATTGCGCCCTCTTTTGCCTTTGCCGAGGGTTGGCGGAAGTGGTAGGAGACGCTGAAGACGATGTTGGGGTAAGTGGGGCGCACCCATGTCTCGCTGCTCAGGAGCATCGTGGAGCGGAGGCTGTGGTAGCGTGCCGTGTGGAAGATGTCGTGGGCCACAAGTCCCAGCTGCAGCTTGCCTTGCAAGAGAGACTGGCGGGCAGCGAGGTCGAAATAGACATAGCCTCTTTCCCAGCCTTGCGTCAGGTGGTGTCGGCTCACGAAGTGTCCGTCGAACTGCAAGGCGGTGTTCTTCGCCAGTCGGAAGTTGTTGATCCATCCCAGCGTGCCTGTCGTGTTGTGTGTGCTGGTGCAGCCCTCGTACTTGGCTCGGAAGTTGTGGAGAGAGAGGTCGCCGTTCGCTGTGAGTTGCCACCATCGTGTGGGCTTCGTCGTGACTTGCAGCTCCAGTCCTTTACGCCAGCCGTTGCCGGCGTTTATGATGCTGTCGAGCGTCACGCCAGGCTCGTAGGCGCGACGGACATAGTCGACAACTCCCTTCCTGCGCCTTGCATAGACCGTCGCCGTCACTTGCGTCTGCCCGAACAGTTTGCGCCACGAGAGCTCCACAGAGTGTATGTACTCCGCCTTCAAGTCGGGGTTGCCGATGATGCGCGTGTGGTAGTCCTCGTAGGTGATGTATGGCTCGAGCTTCCAGATGCCTGGGCGGTTCGTGCGTCGCGAGTAGCCGAGTGTGAAGGTGCCTGCCTTGTCGGTCGTATAGGCGAGGTGTGCCGAGGGATAGAGCTCGGTGTATCGCTTGTGGCGACTGGTGATGGTGGGCAGGTCCATGTCGTCGAGGAGGTGGTCGATGCGCAGGCCTGCGTCGAACTGCAAGGGGCCGATGCGGTCGTTCACCTGAGCGTATTCGCTATGCGTCTGCCGGCGGTAGTAGAAAGGAGCGTAGAGGTCGTCCTGCCAGACGAAGCATTGCTGCGGAAGGTCCCAGTAGCAGATGCGATAGTCGCCGTGCTCGCTGTAGGTCGTGTACTGATAGCCGAGCTCCAGCGTGCCGGTCTGGCAGTAATGCAGCTTGTAGGAAAGAGCGCCGTCGCAGTCCCAATGATGCTCGGTCTCATAGCCACGCGTACCCTCTTGCCGTGCGCCGTTCAGGTCGAACATGTTGCTCTCGGTGTATTCCTCCGAGAAGCGGTCGTAGCGGAAACGGTTGGAGATGTTGAGCTCGTCGCCCCGTTCGTTGAGTTTCCAAGTGTAGTCGATGGCGGTTTGAAACAGCTTCTTCGTCAGTTTGTAGCGGTCGTGAGCCTCAGACCCTCTCCAAACCTCCCCCTCTATGGGGAGGCTTTCCTCGCCTGGAGTTCTCCCCTTAGAGGGGGAGCTAGAGGGGGTCTCTTTGTACATCATGTCGCCGCCTCTCGGATTGATGGTCCTGCCCCCTTGCAGGTCGATGCTGAGCCGATGCCAGCCGTCGTTGAACTCATATCCGCCGTTGCCGATGTAGGTACGGAAGTCGCGAAAACGTGTGCCGTCGGCAAAGGAGGTGACAGCCTCTCCCCACCCCTCCAAAGGGGGGGGGAATGGTGAGGCGGCAGGCCTGTTCTCCCTTGCTTGGGAGGGGCTGGAGGAGGCCGTCCTCTTCTCTTGTTCGAACTGGCTCTTGTTGTGGATGTCCGAGCCTTGTCCCCCTACATATATATTATGGTGTCCTGTGCGGTAATTGATTTTCGTGTCGAGCGAGAGCGTGCCCCATGTCGAGGCGGTGCCGTTCACGGCGATGTCCCAGCCGTCCGTCTCGCTGCGCTTCGTTATGATGTTGATGATGCCGACATCGCCATCGGTCTTGTACTTGGCGGACGGTGTGGTCAGTATCTCGATGTCTTTGATGCTGGCGGCACCGACCATTTGCAAGGCGTCAGTCCCTGAGAGCGGCGAGGGCTTGCCGTCCACATAGACAAGAAACTCCTGACTGCCGCGAAAGGAGAGGCTCCCGTCGGCATCCACAACGACGCCCGGCACAGCCCGAAGCACATCTAGTGCCGTACCGCCCCCGGCCGTAAGCACTTGCGAGGCATCGATTCTCTGGCGGTCCAGGCGGTAGCTGATGCGCTGTCGCTGTCCGTTGACACGCACCTCCTGCATCATCACCGTATCGGCCCGCTCCACATTCTCCTGCGCCAGCACACTTTCCGCCATCATGCAGATTAAGCCTGCCAAAAGATACTTTGTTTTCATTCCCGCGTTATAAGTGACAATTTCTTTGCAAAAGTAGGGAATTGTTCCTTTTGTTCAAAGAAAAGAGCGGATTTTTTTCCCAGAAGTTTCGCATGTCTCCGTAGAATCATGGAAAAAGCGCATCCGTGGTGTTGTTTCCTGGCCTGGAAACGCCCCAACTGGGCTGACTGCTCTATAGCCTTCCTTATACCCTTTAGGGATGAGGTGCGCTTCTTAATGCGCAGAGCAGGCCGAGTTTGCCAGACAGCCATGTTTTGTAAAGATTTTTCCAGGAGAGAGGCGTTCTGACAGCTTGTTTTTTGTTTCGTGGCACTTTCCTGCCTAAATCGCAGAAAATGGGCTTAAATCGAATCGATAATGATAATCAATAGGTTACAAAGCCGTGTTTTGAGGCGCAAAGCAAAGAAAGTATATCCGCAGCATTCGGAATGGTCAAACGGCGCATGGTTTGAGCCGAAATTCTGCCTGCAGAGATGGGCAACTCCGCACGCGGAAATTACAAACTTCGCGTGCGGCGTTGGCCATCCTCGCGTGCGGCGTTGCCAATCTCCGCCTGCGGCGTTTGGGAATGCCCCGTACCGTCTCTCCCAACGCCACACTTTATCACACCAAATATTGTAAAGATTTTTGTCCGGCAAAAAGTTCTTTTGCGTGAAATAAAAATAGGCTGAAATCCGAGCCCGGGTTTCAGCCTTTTTTGTTATCATTGTGTCTGCGACAAAACATCAATCACACGGAACAAAGATACGCATTGTATCGGACAGCCGATGTATAGAGAGCTTTTATAATTGCTTAACAAGGCGAAAAGTCTTCGTTTCAGCCGTGAGAGGGGGCGATGAACGCTACGTAAAACATTTTGATGCATGGCAGCACTTGGTTATTATGCTCTATGCGGTAATCAAGCGTTTCGACTCCCTGCACGAGACTACGGGCCCGATGTTCCCTGAGGCCTGGAAGCTGGTGCACCCTGGTGTCATCCCGTCTTGTAGAAACTGCAGAAAAGGCGTGAAGAGGAGACGAAACTTGCATCCAAAACAGGCTTCATTGATTTCATAGAAAGCATGAGTCTATAAAAAGCAAATGGCGTGTAACTCAGAGCTACACGCCATTTGATAGTGTTTTGTTATGTCTTTACTTATGCGTCTCATTTGACCTCCTCGAAGTCGGCGTCTTGGATGTCGGGGCCTTGCTGGTTGTTGCCGCCAGTGTTGCCGCCAGTGTTGCCGGTGAAGCCGCCGTTCATGTCGGGGCCAGGCTGTGGACCTGCCTGCTGCTGAGCTTGATACATCTTGCCGGCAGCGGTCTGCAGCTCGTTCATGGCTGCATCGATGGCTGCGAGGTCTTGTGCCTGATGGGCTGTCTTGAGCTTTGCAACGGCTGCCTCGACTTCGCTCTTCACGTCGGCAGGAATCTTGTCGCCGCTTTCCTTCAGCATGTTCTCGGTCTGGAAGATCATCGAGTCGGCCTGATTGAGTTTGTCAACCTTCTCGCGTTCCTTCTTATCGGCTTCTGCGTTGGCTTCTGCCTCTGCCTTCATGCGCTCGATTTCTTCCTTGCTGAGGCCGCTGGAGGCAGTGATGGTGATGTGCTGCTCCTTGCCTGTTGCCTTATCCTTGGCGCTGACGTTGAGGATGCCGTTGGCGTCGATGTCGAATGTCACTTCAATCTGAGGCACGCCACGACGAGCGGGTGCGATGCCGTCGAGGTTGAACTGGCCGACGCTCTTGTTCTGGCTTGCCATAGGACGCTCGCCTTGCAGGACGTGGATGGTGACGGCCGTCTGGTTGTCGGCTGCGGTGGAGAAGATTTCGCTCTTCTTGCAGGGGATGGTCGAGTTGGCTTCGATGAGTCGTGTCATCACGCCGCCCATCGTCTCGATACCCATGGAGAGAGGCGTCACGTCGAGCAGTACAATGTCGCTCTTGTCGCCTGCCAGGACTGCACCCTGGATGCTTGCGCCGATGGCAACCACTTCGTCGGGGTTCACGCCCTTGCTGGGTTCTTTGCCGAAGAAGTCGGCCACGAGCTTCTGCACAGCGGGGATACGTGTGGAGCCGCCCACGAGGATGACCTCGTTGATGTCTGAGTTAGAGAGACCTGCGTCCTGCATGGCCTTCTGGCAAGGAGCCTTACAAGCCTGGATGAGGCTGTCGGCGAGTTGCTCGAACTTGGCGCGTGTCAGGCTCTTTACGAGGTGTTTGGGCACACCGCCTACGGCTGTGATGTAGGGCAGATTGATTTCTGTCGTGGTACTGCTTGAGAGCTCTATCTTAGCCTTTTCGGCAGCTTCCTTCAGGCGTTGCAGAGCCATCGGGTCTTGCTTGAGGTCGATGCCTTCCTCTGCCTTGAACTCGCTGGCGAGCCAGTCGATGATGACTTGGTCGAAGTCGTCGCCGCCGAGGTGGGTGTCGCCGTTGGTGCTGAGCACTTCGAAGACGCCGCTGCCGAACTCGAGGATAGAGATATCGAAGGTGCCGCCGCCGAGGTCGAAGACTGCAATCTTCATGTCCTTGTTGGCCTTGTCCACGCCATAAGCCAGGGCTGCTGCCGTGGGTTCGTTGACGATACGCTGAACGTTGAGGCCTGCAATCTGTCCGGCTTCTTTAGTGGCCTGACGCTGAGAGTCGCTGAAGTAGGCGGGCACGGTGATGACAGCATCTGTCACTTCCTGTCCGAGGTAGTCTTCTGCGGTCTTCTTCATCTTCTGCAGAATCATGGCGCTGATTTCCTGCGGCGTGTATGCACGGCCGTCGATGTCGACGCGAGGAGTGTTGTTGTCGCCGCGTACTACATTGTACGGTACGCGCGAGATTTCCTTCTGCACTTGGTCGTAGGTCTCGCCCATGAAGCGCTTGATAGAGAAGATGGTCTTCTTCGGGTTTGTGATGGCCTGACGCTTGGCAGGATCGCCCACCTTACGCTCGCCGCCATCGACGAATGCCACTACGGAAGGTGTGGTGCGCTTGCCTTCGCTGTTGGCGATAACTACGGGCTCGTTGCCCTCGAATACGGATACACAGCTGTTGGTGGTACCCAAGTCAATTCCAATAATCTTTCCCATAATTGTATTTAGTTTAGTTTATACTCTTGTTTGTTGACGCTGTTGTCTGCCTATATTCATACAAAGGGCGTGCCAAAGTGTGTCATACTGCCAAGAATATGACAAAAACTGACATCGGGCGGTGCATTGATGTCAGCTATACATTATATATATAATATAAAGAGGGCAGGAAGCTCTCTGTGAAGAGGATGCTTCCTGCCCCGTCTGCTATGAAAAACTAGTACCTTTCTTAAAGGCGGATGTGCTGTTTACTTAACAGCTGACTTGACTTTGCCGAGTGTGCTTCACGCTCACTTAACAGCGAACTTCTGTCCCTTGACAACATAGATGCCCTGAGGCAGGCTCTTCTTTGCTGCGTTGATGTTGGTGTGCGAGAGGACGAGTGTGCCCTGAGCGTTGTAGACGTCGACGGTTGCGTTAGTAGCCTGGAGCTTCTCGATGCTTGTCTCGATGTCGTCGAGGCTGGTGACGTGCTTGATTTCAAGCTCAGTGGCGTCGCTTGTCTGCTGGTCCCATGTGAAGCCGCAGCGTGTGGGCAGGAATGCCTTGTCGCCTTCGGTGCGGATGAGGATGCTCTCCAGGATGTAGGTGTCCTGCTGAGCGGGGATGCCGTAGCGGCCTTCCACCTTGAGTGTCTCCCAGGAGCTGCCAAAGGTCACTGTGTTGCCTGCGCCGTCGCTCTTGCTGACGCTCTTGAGCTCAGTGCTGAAGCCTGATGCCTGTGTTGTGTTGGCATGCAGTGTCTGGAAGGTGGGGGAGAAGATGAGATAGGGGACGCCTGCCTCGATGCCTTCGTTGGTGCAGTCCAGGAAGTACATGTTCAGGGTGTTGCCTTCCTGACGGATAACCTCGAGGCGCTCTACCTGTACGTCCTTAGCGGCAGCCTGAAGCTGTTCTGCGCTGAGGCTCATGGGCAGACAGATGGTGTTGTAGCCAGCGAAGAGAGTGCGGTTGAGCACTACTGGCTGTGTCTGGTTCTGCAGAGCCTCGACGTTGAGAGTTGTTGTACTGGTATAGACATACTTAGGTCTTGGCTGTGCAATAGCACTTGTGCAAATGGTGGCCGCAGCCATCAAAAGAAGCGTAAAATGTTTCATAAGTCTAAAAAGTTTATGAGTTTGTTAGTATATTTTATCTGTTTTGCTCTGCAAACTTACTATTTATTTCGTGAACTGCCAAATTTCCGGGCAAGTTTTTCTATTATTTAACATCTGCTTGCCTGAAAATGCCCTTGTGAGGGGGTTGAAAACGCCGCGTGCGGGGATTGGCAACGCCGCACGCGGAAATGCCCATCGCCGCAGCCGGGGATTGCCATCGCCGCAGGCGGCGTTTGTGACTACTGCTTGAGGTGTACGTCGCGCTGCGGGAAGGGTATCTCTATTCCGTTCTTGTTCAGCGTGTTATAGATGGTTTCCTTGACGCGTGCCGTGATGGCGAGTTTCTGTTCCACGAGCATCCAGATGCAGACTTTGAGGTCCACACTGCTTTCTCCGAAGTCGGCAAAGGAGACATTGACGGGGATGCTGGTGTCGGTGAGCGTCAGTCCGTCGTCGGTCTTCTCTTGGCAGATGGGCTCCAGCGCCTCGATGATGAGCTGTCGCACTTGCTCTACATCGGTGCCGTAGGCCACTCCGACGGGCACTTTGATGAGCTCGTAGCGATGGTTGCGCGTCATGTTCTTGAAGTTCTTGCTGAAGAGGGCGCTGTTGAGGAAGGCGATGACGCCGCCGTCGATAGTGGTGATCTGCGTGCTCTGGTAGGTGATGCTCTCCACTCGGCCTGCTATGCCGTCGCACTCGATGTAGTCGCCCACATGGATGCGGCCGGACATGAGGCTGATGCCGTAGAAGAAGTTCTCCAATATGCTCTGCATGGCAAAGCCGAGACCTGTGGCGAGACCGGCGCTGACGATGCTGATGCCGTCTTTCGGGACACGGAAGATGACCAGCACGATGATGATGTAGAGGCCCCAGCAGAGGATGCCGATGATGTTGCGGGCCAGCGTCTTGTTGATGGACTCATTGTCCTCGCTGAACTGCTTGCGGTAGTGCAGGTAGAAGCTTCGCAGGGCATAGTTGATGTAGCGGAAGATGAAATAGAGCTCTGCTGCCATGCAAACACGGAAGAGCGAGATGCGGATGATGCTGGTCTGGTTGACGATGTCTCGCGTGAAGATCTTCCGGCAGAGGCTCGTCATCTCGAAGACCTGTGCCGCCCAGTAGATGCTTACCAGTATGGAGAGGACCGCCATAATGGGCACTATCGTGCGGCAGAAAAGGTCGTACAGCCAGGTCTGGTCGATGTGCTCCCCCTTCTTCACCCGCTTCAGGAGAGCCAGGCGCTCGCTTGTATTCATGGTGTCGCCTCCCAGATGCTTGAGCAGATAGCGCGTCTCGTATTTCTTCGTGAGGTCGTAGATGAAGGTAATCGTCATGATGGCTGCCAGCTGGAATGTCCACCATATCATCACCTGCACGGCAAGCAGCGTGTAGCCTATCCATGCGGCAGCGCAGGCGAAGAACATCGCGGCGGTCGTGATGTGCGTATAGACTTTGTCGAGCAGCGGCAAGTACTGTCTGTGCCGCTTCGCCACGATGTATTGCCAGATGGCGAAGACGAGCAGGATGGGCGGGAAGATGAGGTTGACAAGCGAATTAGGGATGAGCACGATGCGGAACAGGATGACGATGAAGGCCAGTAGCATCAGCGGCGTATAGATGATGGCGGCGTGATGCATCTGCTCCCCCTTGAGGCGGACATACAGGCTCAGGAAGACGGCTTCGAGCAGCCAGGCGACGTTGATGATGAGGCCCGTGCCCATCTGTATGAAGTTGCGCTGGACGAAGCCTCGCACTATCATGACAATGATGGCGAAGAGGGCGATGCCTACCACGAAGACAAGCATCTTCCGCCTTTCGTTGTAGTTCGGCCCACGCCACTTCTTCGGCAGGAGCCATCGCAGGACGATGTAGCTGATGCCGAGCGAGAGGGCAAGGTAGAAGACAAGGAAGATGCTGATGAACAGCACGGGGGCGCCTCTCCATTCGGAGTAGAGCTGTCCGTGTCCCTCGAAGGGCTTGTACCTCATGTCGATGGTTGACTTCACCATCTTTACCTGTAAGGGTAACGAGGCAAGGATGCGGAAATAGTTGGCACTGCCGTTGCGGAAGATGTTGTCTTGCAGCAGTTTGTATCGGCTCTGGGCAAACTTGTCGAGCTCCAGCACCTTATCGCGGACGCTCTGATAGTAGGCGTTCTCCGCCTCGAGGTTCTCCAGGAAGTGCTGCATGTTGCCTCGAATGGTGTCGGCAAAGAGCAGACAGGCATTGCGGTCCCGCTGTTGTGCTCTCGTCAGGAAGAGGGGTTCCAGATTGTCTTCCTCTTCTTCAGGAATCTCGTTGTTCTCCTTCTCTGTCGTCTCGATGATGTCCACAGCCTCGTCGTCCATAGAGACACGGGCGACGAGCAGGGAATCTTGCTTTGCTGCCAAAGAATCGATGGCCTGCAGCAGGATGCTGTCGCTGGCACTGAGGATGCTGTCGGCATCGATGACAGGCGGCATGCGTTTGAGCGAGCGGATGAGGTAGTCGGTGCGCTCTATCTCCTGCTTGATGCGGGCAATAATCTTGTCATATTGCCGCATCTTGCTGTTACGATTGTCCAGGTCGCGCCTCAGGTTGGTTGCCTGCTGGCAGGCATACGCCATATCGAACGTGTTGTCCGTCGACTGCGAATAGAGCATCAGCCCTATCTGTTCGCATTGATGCATGTACCAGACCAATTGCTGATGCTGCTGCATGCCTTGCTGTTCGTAGCTCTGCATGAAGGCTTGCTGCATCTCGTAGTTGGCCTGCAGCTCTGCCTTGAGCACCCCCAGCGTGCGTGCCAGGTCTTTTTCCTTGAGGACGGAACCGGCAGGGGTTATGATGAGGAGCAGCAGGGCTGCAAGTAGAAAGAAACGACGTGTCATTTACGATTTGACGATTTACGGTTTATGTTCTATTACTATGGCTCGTTATTTATTTCCCCCCTTAAGGGAGTAAGGGGCCTTCCTCCGAAAGGAGGTGAGAGGTTCCTTATTTGATAAACAACGTTTGCAGGCGTAGGATGCCGTTGTACTCATTGTCGTAGTACTCGATGCGCACGCTGTACTTCTTGCCTTTCTCGACGGGGATGGTGGCGTTGCGCGATGTCTCTGCATGGTCGCCCCAGTCGCCCAGAAGCTCCTTGCCGTCGAGGATGAGACGATAGCCATCGTCGCCATTTACGATGAACATCACGCTGCCTGTCTCGGGAGCCGTGAAGGTGCTTTCTGCCGTCATGCTCCAATAGTCAGAGGGAATGCCTTCCGCAGGGCTTCCGCTTTGGAACATGTCAATCTTCTCGGCATGTCCTGTGGCTTTTGCCTCGCCTTCAAGCTTCATGCCCAGGAAGTAGCGAAGGTCGAAGCCAGTGCCGGCTGCTGTGCTGAAGGCCTCGTGCGATACCTCGCTGAGCATCTTGCCGTCCTCGCCCACTTGGCGAAGGAAGCGGTCGAGGTTGTCGTTCTTGCCCATCTCTTCGACAAGCACGACTGGCAGCTTCTTGTAGAGCTGGCGGAAGCGGTCGAGTGTCTCTTCCTGCTGCTCAGGATGATAGTAGAGACGCAGCGGCGCAGCCTCGAGGAAGCCGAAGTCCTCGGTATAGACCATGTTGGCGTCGTGCCGCTTGAAGTCCTGCACGGCATGTTGTATGCGATAGAACTTGCCTTTCTCGCCATCTGTGACAGCATAGTCGGCAGAGGGGAATGTCACCTCGATGGTGGCGCCCTTGCTGCAATCGATGCTGCCCAAAGCGATGCTTGCTTCGAGGTTCAGGCCGTCGTAGGTGAAGTCGGCCTTCTTGCCATCGATGTTCACACTTTGAGGCGCCTTCTGGCAAGGCAGGGCAAGGGTGTAGTCGCGACGTGCAGGCATGTCCTTGTAGTTGCCTTTGCGCTGGCCGATGGTTACGGTGAGCTGGTTGCCGTTGCGCTGGTAGGAGAGAGGCGTTGTGGCATATTCGTTGACATAGTTTTTGTCCTCGCCGTTATCCTCATAGAGCGTGAACTCGTCCTTGTCGCCTCCTGGGAAGACGCGCACGATGACGGGCTGGTCCGTACCGCTCACATTCCTGACCTTGCCGTAGTAGGGTAGGATGCTGCCGGCCTTGACATAGACGGGATACTCATCCATCGAGAACAGCCTTTCTACGCTCTGTCCGCCTTTGAGCATCGTGCCGGTCTCGTATTCCAGCCACTCGCCTTCGGGTAACCAGGCCTTCACGGAGGCCATGCCGCTCTCTTTGCCGACTTCTGTGGTGACTGGCGCGATGAGCATCTTGTCGCCGAACATGTATTGTTCCTTCACCTCGTAGGCTTCCTTTGCTTCGGGGTAGTCGTAGTACATCGGTCGGCAGAGCGAGACGCCGGTCTCGTATGCCGTGCGTGCCATAGTATATATATAAGGTATGAGGGCATAGCGTCCGTTGATGACATTTGTGAGGCGGCGCTGAGTTGCTTCGTCGAAGGCCCAGGGCTCCTTGTTGAGGCTGGCGTCTTTTGCGCTGTGGCTGCGGAGGATGGGCAGGTATTGTCCCATCTGCATGGCGCGGGTATAGAGTTCTGTGTCCACACCCATGCCGAATCTCTTCACCTGATGTCCGCCGATGTCGTGGCTCCAGTAACCATAGAGCACATTTGACGAGGTGCTGTTGAAGTAGGGCAGGAAGCGGAGGCTTTCCCATGTGGCGTAGGAGTCGCCTGAGAAGCCAATCTGATAGCGGTGGTTGCCGAGGCCGCCCCAACGATGGTAGAGCAAGGGGCGCTTCGTGCCATTCTTTTCCATATCGGAGAACCAGATGTAGTTGCACCAGAAGACGTTGTCGAGGTCTTTCAACGTGCGGTCTTTCTCCCACTGTTGCCAGTCGAGCCACCAGAAATCGACGCCCTCATCCATGTACTGATGCAGATAGGTGTCGAAGAGCGCCTTCACGTATTTCTTGTCGCTTCCCATCCACTCGTAGGTCTTGCCGTCGTTCTTCCCGTAGCGTTGCATGAACTCGTTGTACTTCTTCTCGTATGGACGCACGCCGTCGGCTGGGTGCAGGTTCATCGTGGTCTTCACGCCCTGCTCGTCGAGGTAGGCGAGGAACTTCCTGTAGTCGGGGAAGATGCTCTCGTTCCAGTCCCAGCCAGTCCAGCCGCCGCCAGTTTCCTTGGTGTTGGGGTGCCAGTCCATGTCGATGACGATCACGTCGAGCGGCAAGTCGAGGCGATGGAAGTTGCTGATGAGGTCGCGCAGGTCCTTGTCGCTGTATGTCCAATAGCGGCTCCACCAGTAGCCGAAAGTGTATCGCGGAGGCAGAGGCATCTTGCCGGCAAACTTCGTGAAGCTCTTCAAGGCACTTTTGTAGTCGTGCCCGTAGGCCATGAAATACCAGTCCTGCGCACCTTCCGCACTCTTTCGCTCAGCCACCCAGTCCCAGTCCGTTGCACCGTCGAAGATATAGTTCTTGGAATCGTCGATGAGCGTCCAGCCGTCCGTAGCCAGCAAGCCGTCCTCGAGTGGCATCTCGTGCTTGGGGTTGCTGTACTGGTACATGTTGCCGTCGTAGCCGTCAAGGGTGCGATAGGTTCCCTTCAGGTTGCCTTTCTGCTTTGTGCCGGGCGTCCAGGCGAACGATGTACCGAGCCCCTTGGCAGAGGTGATGGAGAGGTTCTTCGCGCTGAGCGGAGCGCCGTCCTTCTTGTAGGTGAGTTTGAACTTGCTTGTGGTAATAGTGACCTTGCTGCCACCCGTCGAGGCCTTGTGAGGCACATTGCCGTATTCGCGGATGACTGCCACGAAACTCTTGTTGTCTACGAACTTGCCGTCCGGCGCGTATTCCAGACGGATGGTTCCCTCGTCGATGAGGGTGAAGCGAACGTGATTGTCGCGATAGACTTCTTCTCCCTGTGCCTTCATCGGCCAAAGGGCAGAGACAAACAGGGCTGTCAGCAGCAAAAATCTGTAGGGATGCATAGTAATTGTAGTATTTAAAAGGTGAATATTCTTGTTTCTGTTGACCTAAAGTTCTGCAAAGGTATGATTTTTTTTGCTCTTGTCCTAAAAAATGGCGGAAAAAAGAAAAGAATCCTGCCGCCGTCGGCAAAACTGCAGCTAACTTGGTGAATCAGAGACGCTACAGGCACCAGGAAAATGCCCTCCGGAGGGACTGAAAAACGCCGCGTGCGGCGATGGCAATTTCCGCGTGCGGCGATGGCCATCCCCGCGTGCGGCGTTGGGCAATTCCGCAGGCGGCGTTTTCAGACCCCCCGGAAGGGGGTGTTTTTAT
>JAEEGF011375954.1_pt1 | contig 28046 bp, 22 predicted proteins | sample 9134171 | NCBI WGS metagenome assembly JAEEGF01 (sample SAMN16246542, study PRJNA631951) | gut metagenome | biome: gut microbiome; feature: rumen; material: AP-attached | host: Bos | place: Iran: Karaj | collected 2018-10 | reverse complement strand
TCCGCTGGTACTACAGGCGCTAGCAATCCCGGCGCTGGCAATAATCCTTCCACCGGTACTCCTGGCGCCGGCAATCCTGGTGCAGGAAATCCTTACGGCAGCAACCCCGGCAGTGGTAATCCTTATGCCGGAACTCCTGGTGCTGGAAATCCTTACGCTGGTACTCCAGGCTCTGGCAATCCCGGCGCTGGCAATAATCCTTACACCGGTACTCCTGGCGCCGGCAATCCTGGTGCAGGAAATCCTTACGGCAGCAACCCCGGCAGTGGTAATCCTTTTGCCGGAACTCCTGGTGCTGGAAATCCTTACGCTGGTACTCCAGGCTCTGGCAATAATCCTTATGCCGGAACTCCAGGCTCTGGCAATCCCGGTGCTGGCAATAATCCTTATGCCGGAACTCCAGGCTCTGGCAATCCCGGCGCTGGCAATAATCCTTACACCGGTACTCCCGGCTCCGGCTATCCCGGTGCTGGCAATAATCCTTATGCCGGAACTCCTGGCTACGGCAATCCCGGCGCTGGAAGTAATCCTTACACTGGCACTCCTGGCTCTGGCAATCCCGGTGTAGGTACTCCTTACGGCAATCCGGGAAACAATCCTTATTTGAATCCTTATTTGAATCCGGGAGGGAATCCCTATCCTTATAGTCCGAGTTATCCTTGGAATAATCCTTATTACAACAACCCCAGCTATGGTGGCGATCCTTCGGATCCGTGTAGTTCAGTCCGTGCCCGTTATCAGCAGCTCATGGACGAGTTGAACCGTTTGTTGCGTGATTGTCCGGATTGTTTCACCCCAAAGCCCGATACTTTGCAGATTCCAAAAGGTGTCACCGCCGCTGATTTGAACGGCATGTGGAAGAGCACCACGTATTTGCATAATGATTCCGGTGATCCGTTGGTCCTTTTCTTTGCTTTCAATGGTTCATCCACGGCGGAACTGATTGTTGTGGAACCCTCAGGCGAGGAATACCATGCGCCCCTTGATGTTTCCGTCGATTCGGACATCGTCCGGTTGTACCAGACGGCAGCGGCTACTAATGGGAAGAAGGGGTATACCCCTTACAGTTTCACCCTTCGTCCCGGCAAGGACCGGAAATCGGTGGGAAGCGGTGTAAACCAGATGGATGCCGTCAACAAAATTGCCTTCTCTCTGGTTCGTGTAAGCTAATTAGTTAAACAGTAACAATATGAGTCAAAAAGCATTACGGATTATTTCCTTCGTATTTATCCTCTTGTGGGGCCTTTCGTTCTTCGTTGGATACAACTACGCCAAGGCCGGTGATTATTTCGTGAGCGCGATTGTAACCGTTATCGCCCTGATTTTCATGGGCGGCGTTTTCTATTTCATGCTCCGTCTCAACGATGCTCCCATCGAAGCATTAGGTGTAAAAGGCTCACTGACTTTGAAGTGGGTGATGATTGCGTTGTATGCGGCCATCTCTCTTTTCATGGCGGTATACATCAACCACATGGGAATCGTCTCCGCTACGGACAAGACCGAGATCCAGGATAAAGTGAAGAAGGAAATCCAGGAGCTGCGGACAACGTTTGATTTTGATGAGGAGAATCCCGCTCCCAACAGTTATTATGAGTGGGTGAATGAGCAACTCGATATTTATAAGGATTCTTTGGAGAGAACACGCACTGCATCTCTTGAAACTGATCTGGCTTATATGGAAGACCACTTGATGGTTGATTCGGATTTCAGTAGGTTAAGTAATGACGTAAATACCACTTTAAATCAGATTGCCCGTGCGGTTGATAATTGGAACATTATCACGGTGGTCCATGAAATAGGTATTCTTCAAAACAACAAATCCCAATGGGAGGCAGATGTCGAGAAATGCTCGCATTCCAATACCATCAGCGATGAGACGTTCAAGTGCACTTCTGAACATAATTACTCCGATCTTCTCAGCGGAATAATAAATGTATCCGCGCGCCCTTCTTGGCTGGCCATTATCCTGATGCTTGTCATTCAGTTTTTCATTCTTCTTTCCTATTTTGCGAGCCGCCCGACGCATCAGAGCGTTGATGGGTTCAAACTTACCAGGGCCGAAAAGAAGGGGAGGATCAGCAAGGGAGACATCGGTGTCTGGGATTCATCTCGGGATGAAGACGAGTAGTATTATAATGACGAGTAGTATTAGCATTAAATAGAAGATTGTATTATGCCTTTTAATCCTAACCTGATTAACGAGTACACCCTCGATGAACTTATCGGTTTCATGGAGAGTGAGGGATTGACTCTGGATGACTACCGGAATGCGGGACTGTTCTACTTGAAACAGCAACAAATCCAAGAGCATCAGATTATTCTTGATGATGCAAAAGAGAAAGAAGAGAGTATTTGGAACCAGGCGTTGACATCCAATACGGAAGATGCGTTCCGGATGTATCTGAAGAAGTATCCCAATGGTCGCCATGTTCTGGAAGCTGAAGTAAGAATTGACAAGATTCTCACTCTGAAAGCACAATATGAAATGGAGTTGAAAGAAGAGATGAAGATGGAACCTTATCTCTTCTCCGCCTCTGTCATGGATCAGTTGCTTGGTAAGGATGTCTATGCGGTGCTTCCCGAGAACGGCGACTCACCCGAAGAAGAAACTAACTACTTGGAGATGAAGGCGTGGCAGCGGTTCTTGAAACAGCACATGCATATTGATTATCAGTGGCTTTACGATAATGACATTCTTCCGTTGGGACGTTTGGATCTGAAGAAAGCTATTACTAAACCGGATTATCAATTACCCCAGTTGAAAATTGAAGAATTGGGCCCTTTCCCTACGGACCGGATGGATGTCTATTTTCTGGGTATGCCTGGATCCGGAAAGTCTTGCGTACTGTCCGGCATTATCAATGCTATGGATAAGGCGGGTATTGTCCATTACAATTCACAGTTCGACAGTGAGGGAATCGATCATTGCCTTCCTTATTACAACGGTCTGCTTCGTTCCATCAGTGAGCATAAAGTACCGATGTCAACGGGTACCGAAACAATCAGTTTCTTGAAACTTGATGTGGGCGATATTGATGAAAAGAAGAACCTGATCACCATGGTTGAGCTGAGTGGAGAAGCGTTTAACAAGATAGCCCTCTCGACGACAACCGGCGAGAAAGTTTGGAAGGAACTTGGTGCGGGTCAGTGCCTGAAGAATAACAATAAGAAGCTGTTGTTCTTCCTGGTCGATTATCTGACCATTTCCGGGCTTAACCCCAAGTATTCTGCAATCGATCAGCAGATCATGCTCAGCAATGCTTTGACGGTACTGACGTCCGACGGCCCTGGAAACCGTACTGACGGATGCACACTCAGCAAAGTTGATTCTGTCGCTGTCATCGTCACGAAGAGTGACTTGATTCCCAATGCGTCTTCTTCTGCCGAAAGAACCGCGGAAGCTACAAAGCTACTGAAGAATGGTTTCAGGAATTTCATGAATAACCTGACCCAGTATTGTCGGAAATTTGGCATCAACAAGGCGGTAAAGTTCCAGCCGTATGTGATGACTTTCAGCCTGGGCGATTTCTATGTCGGCAATACGGTGGATTATAAACCAGCGGATTCCAACATCTTGGTTGAGTTCATCAAGGATTCAACCATCAAGGAAGGTTCGATGATCAAAGGTATTTTCACTCCGTTCGCTGGGAGATCGTGGAAGTAGTTTTAGTGGACCGATAGTATTTAAGTTTCAGTAGTAGATGAGTGTCGTTATCGATATCAGCAAAGTTGGTCTGGTGATCTGGGGTGTCCAGAGCGGGCATAGGGTGTTTTGCTTCAATTCCGCTGTTTCTGACCCCAACATCCCGGAGATCAAAGCAACCTGGGGAGATATACGCAACCTGGTTGTCGTTAATAATTTATCTGTGGTATTCTATGCCCTGGAGTTCTCCCTGAACTACAAGGTTTTCACAGTCTATCGGCCCGTCAATGATTTTGGACGCTCCGGCGGGTATGTGGCTGTTACTATTTATGTCCCGCACGAGTATAAGCTGCTGAATATCCGGGGATTGTTGGAATCGATTTCCCAGGCCTATCTTTCTGATCATTATAGTTTTGGAGAACCGCTGAATACACCCGAGACGATCGGCCGGTATCAGCAGATGCTCATCGCCCAGGCCGGTTCGCTCGTTCTTGATGACGAGTATCGCAGTTGGCGGGAATCCGAGCAGAATCATCTGACCAAACTGCTTCCTTTCAATGATCCTTCTGTCGTGGATCACTTCTTCGCGACTCCGTATCGCGAAGATTTCAGTCCTTATCAGGAGGTCATGTTCTGGAATCTGAATTATCTTCAGAATCCGGCTCAGTTCGGAATCAATTTCCTCAGGGAACTCGAGCGTTTCGAATTGAACGGTACTGATGTATCGGAAGAATATCAAGGCGATCGGATTTCCGCTTTGTCCGGCTTGACAATGACCTTCTTCAGGAAGAATGGGGTCGACTGTAAGGATTCCTACACTCAGAAGGGTTACTATGGTCCTACCCGGATTGCATTTGAGTTGGTCAAGAATGAGTATTGCCAGCCTGTCTCTTTTGATGGAACGGTTGACGAGGCTGTCCAAAGGGGCTTTTTGGTAAAGACTGGAAAGTCGTATAGCTGGCGTTCTGGCATTCGGTTCGAACCGAGAACTTTCCCATTGTCGATCCAGTTCTCCGGTTTGGAGGGAGTATCCGGTATACTCAAGGCTGGCTTGGATGAGCGGTCACTGCATGTGGTTCGCGAGGGACGTCTTGATTTGGAATTGAAGGGAGAGGAAGTTCAATACCAAAAGTCGCTTTACCTCGAGGAATTCGGCCTGAAGCGCAAGGTCAAGAATTTTGTTCCGGAGGATTTGCCGAAGTTCGCAGGCCGATACCTTCTTGAAGTAAGCTCACTTCGTTTTGTTCCTATTTCATTCGTAGGGGAGAATGCAGAACTTCCATCTCGGTTGTCTTTCAAGGTCCGTGGTTTTGACGGATTGGCAGCCTTAGATCCCCGTTCCGTGAGCGGCCTCATCCTGTCGGAGGATCAGAGCCTATCCGACATCGAACTCTCCGTTGATAAATATGAGTCTCGTATCGAGGAAGATAGGTTTCTTCTTAAAAAGACGCATGTTCTAGTTCGAATCATTCTCCCTTCCGCATTGGAGTCATCCGTCAAGGCTTCGGGAGTGAAGTTCGGTCTTCGATTTAATGGCGGCGAGCTGAAACTTTTCCGATGGCTTGAAGCCGAAATCCGCTATGATGACTTGCCGAAGGACGGTGCATTCAAATTGTACTTGTTCCCGAATTCGGCGGATAACAGTGTCATCTTTCCATTCGAGGATCCGCTTGTCGAGGAAACATCGGAGGGGATTATCATCAAACCCCGCCTGATGAAGGTGAACAACCCGGAACGTACTGAGTTCTGGCAAGGGAGTCCAACCTCACAGCGGCGCTTATGGGTTTGTCATGACCGGAAATCCTGTCCCTACATTCCGGAGGCGACGATGTTTGCATCAGATGAGGATGGTTTCCGTTTTGAGATAAGCCAGAAAGACGGTTACAGTGTCTTGAATGTCAAAGGCAAGCATGCCGATGTTCCAGCTGAAGACCTTCTTGACAGAATAGTGGGAGATGTGTACTTCTCCAAGGAAGAGACGGGTATTAGAACAACAGTTAGTGTTTTTGAGCGAGATAAGGATTCCGATGGCGTTTATCTGGTGAAATTGTCCAGGGAACAAGGTATCTATTGTCTTCTTCCTTTCCCGTATGATGATAATAAGTTTGCCGAGCTGCAGAAAAGCTTTGATCCTCGGTTGCGAGTCAATGCTACTGCTGCAAAAGCTTATAATGTCGTTCTTAAGGATGAAAACAGGAGAGGAAAAACCGCTGTCAAATCCGATGTTAGGTCCGGCGGTGGAAAGACCCCGTCTACAACGAAAAGAAAGAAAGGCTTTGAACTGCCTGCTTGGACGTTATATGCCATCATCGGCACCGCTTTGGTCGCTCTGCTCCTGAGCCTCTGGTTTATCTTCCTTTATAAGGGGTCCAAGCAAGGTGATATTACATTTGAAATTGGAAACTTGCAGAATAAGGATATCCCTGTCACAATTACCAAGAACCCCAGGAATACGAAGGCTCATGGGAATGTATTGAGTATCTATAAAAAGTATGAAAGAGGAGATAATAAAGGCACGATTAAGGGGGTGGAGCTCTCCTTTGGAGAGAAAAGTGACGGTGATTATTCTGACGGTAGATTTGTTATTGATGGAGATAAACGGTATACTTGGAATGATGACAAGAAGTACATCTGCAGGGTTAGTATACCTTCGCTTGATGCACTTGAAAAAGCGAATAGTCTGGATAGTATAGCCAGTGTTGTGCATCAATTCAGCAAGAGTACTCTCATTAAAAATGAAGCGATTGATAAAGCTAAGCAATTAGTTAACGACGATCAGACTCTGAACAAATACAAGGAATTATTCAGCAGTATTGATACGAGTTCTTTCATTAAGGATTGGCAGACTAAGATAGATGAGGAGAACGCGGCAGTAGCAGCGATAGAATCCGCAAAAAATGATTTAAAGGAAAAATATCGTGTTGTACGCTCAATGGATTGTTCAGAGAAGTCCGTTAAAGAACTTGAAATTATTTATAAGAGACTACAAGATTTGGGTGTTCCAATTTCTCAGATTAATAATATCTGCGGGGGGCGCTCTTGTGCCGAAGTAATTCGAGTTTATAAATTGTTTTTTGACGAATTGGATCATGGCTCTTTGGAGTCTTTCAAGAGACAATTCAAATATCCGGTCCTAGGGTTTACCAGCCTATTCGTTCAAAGTAATTTCACAAGTGGTCAACAAGCGTTTATTTCTAAACTAGTTGGCGGCACTTCTGACTTTAAACGTTATCAGGGATATTATAAAGGCGAAGGAGGTATACGCCCCCAAACTAGTTTCAAAGATCTTAACAATCGATAATATGAAATTGTTTCGTTATCCCATTTTAGGAATAGCCGTTCTTATGGCTATTGTTTCCTGCGGAGGAAGGGGGAATCAGACCGAATCTGATTCTTCCGATACTTTTGTGCCGAAGTTTGACAGATTGGTCCGCGCCAATGTTGAAAAGGTCAAGACGGAGCCTTGGGACAAGAGCAATTATATCGAAATCCGAGATAATCAGATTCCCAAGATGAAAGGAAGGAAGAAACAGTCCGAAAGTTTGAAGCTGTTGAAACTGAATGCTTGTCTGGCCATGGAGAAGGAGCTGAACGGATTGCTGGAAAGCCAGTGCACGAAAGATAATCACAGCAAAAACCACACGAGAATGGCTTCCCTCTATAATGAACTCACGGGCAATGAGTTCAAGGATGTCGATACCGGCGATCCCCTTCATGTCAGGGCTGATTATAAGACTCACCAAGCGCTTTTTAATCAAGTTGCGAAGCAGTATGCATCAATGAAGGTTTCCTCCTTTGAGGATAAATATGATACGAATTATGACAATTCCGTCAAGAGTGAAACGAAGAGAATGTATGACAGCAATAAGCAAATTGCCGACCGTTGTTATTATCTGAAGACCAGAATGACAAATGTCAGTTTTCGAGAGAGGCATAAGAAGTATTGTGAAGCTATCGTTACCGATTATGAGAAGGTGACTTCCTGGTCGGAAGGAAATGAAAACATCATTCAGAATCGTCTCTATACCTTTGAAAGTGAATTCAGGAATAGTTCGGATTGGATGAAATGGAATGACCGGGTTATGGCCGTCAAGAACAAGCACGCTCAATAATGATAAATCGTGGATTGCCTTATGAAACGTTTTCTTTTAATCGCATTGCTTTCCTGCGTTTTCCTCCCTTCCGTATTTGCTCAGCCTAATGACTTGATCAAATACGACAAAGAGGTTGTCAAAAAATATATTTTGGAGAATATAAAGAAAGAAAAATCTCTGAATCTTGATGAAGCGCAACTGGAGCTTTTGGGGTATAAGTTGGATGGGTATTTTGCCGATTTGGCTAAAAAGCAAGCTTTTGGACTAACCCGACAGCAGATTTCGGATCTTCAAGATTCAACGAAGGCACTTGCGAACCTTCGTAAGGAAATGAATAAAGTGAACAAGTCGTTGAGCGCTATGCAAGGCGAAGTCGACCGGTTGAAAACGGAGGTTCAGAATCTGAAAACGCAAAGGGATGGTCTTCAGGACGCCGTCAAGCAACTGAAGGAATACAAGGATGCTGTCGGCCAGATGGACGTCTTAAGGAATCAGATTCAGGCAAATGAGGATAAGTATCAGGCCGATCTTAAGCAAACTGCCCAAGAACACACGCAGGAGGTTGCCGGTCTCAAGGATCAGCTGAGTATAACTCGGGGGGAATTGTCTGACCAGAAGCAAAAAACAAGGGATCTTCAATCGAAGATTGATGAACTTAATCAGTCGCTCAAGGACAAAAACGATGAACTGGCGAAATGGCAGGGGGGAGTTGAAAGCGTCCTGGCGGCCATTGAGAGTCAGTGCGGTTCTGCGAAAGAGTCGTCCTTGGCAAAGTTGAATCCTTCGGCATTTCAGTCATCCGTCAATTCCTTTGACGGAATGAGGCGCTTTGTTCAAGAAATAGATCCTAAACGTGTCTCTTCTATTGACCGTCAAATTGAAGATGTGGGCAAACTCATGAAAGTCGGTGAGGTATTCAAAGAGGCTTTGGATTATATTCAGGGCCGTCAAGATGCTACGAAAGCTCAAGTGCAGATAACTCAGTTGAATAAAGTCCGTAGTCTGACCACACTGTCTGCCGGTCAAGTTGATGAGTTGGATGCTTTACTTTCCGCCTTGAAGAATCAAGAAACCTTGTATCGTGATTTCAGGGAGTTTTTGTCGCAACTCCATTCCAAAAAATGCCTTCCCACGAAAGAAAAGATTGAAGAACAGCTGAAGTTAATCGGCCAGTTGGAGGATATGGACGGCTACATGATCTCATCGGAATACCACAAATCGTATGTCGCCGCAATTGAAAAACTGAAGGACAACCTTCAGAAAGCCGCCGCCAATGACCGGAGAATCGCTCCTGTCGTCAAGGACGATGCCAAATTCCCCGGAATGATTGACGAAATCCTCAACATGCTCTAACCTCCATAAACCAATAACCTATATGATGAACATTCTTTCCCAAGCATCGTTCGAAACCATTGACTATCTGATTCAGAATCAGAGTTATGAAAACATCGTCGCCCGCATGGAGGTGGACCTGGGGCCGGAAGACGTGAACTTCTTCTCCCGTTTCCGGCAGGAAGGGAGCCGGGGAATCTGGTATACGGAGCATCCTGGTACGTACAAGCCTTTCAAAGATGCCACTCCGCAGGAACAGGAACTGATCGCCATCGAGATGGAGGAACGAAAGAGATCCATCACGGAGAAGATGCAGGCCAAGATGCCGTATATTCAAAGTCTCTTTACCATCCCCACCGAGAATCAGATTTTTTTCTATACGGATGAAAATGGAGAAATCCGGGTCACTTTGACCCAGTGGGGATTCAAGGCCCGCGGGGAGGGAGGGGACATAGATGTCATCGGTGCCATCATCGCCCGCCCCCGTACGCTGACACAGACCGACGTCTGGATCCAGGCTTTTTATTCGGATGAGCTTCCTGCAGCGGATGCAACTTTGAATCTGCATCTTTTCAATGCCTTGAATGAACGTGGTTTCAAAACGGATGCGGACGGTAAGTTCCATCTGGGCAAACTGATTAACGGGAAGGACTTCTCCGTGAATGACGGGAACGGCCATGAAGAGCATTTTGTCGTCACGCCCGGTCAGAACGTATATATCATCAACCTTCCGCTGTATGTGAGCTATGAAGTCGTCGTCCAAAACCAGGAAGGAATGCGGAAGGCCGGCTATCCGCTGATGCTGGATGGTGTCGAGTTCGTCACGGATGAAAAGGGAGCTGTTCATGTTGAGAATGTGCTGCTGATTCCTGGCAAGCAGATTGTTTTGCGGAATCAGGCGGGTGATGAAAAAACATACTCCCTGACTCGGTCTGACAACCGTTTTCTATACGAGGTCATCGATCACTTCAGCAGCAGTTTGACTGTCAAAGTCCGTTTTGACGCCGGAGAACCCATCGCCGACCGGAAAGTCAGTGTCGGGGCCAAGGAGTATATGACCGATGGGGAAGGCATGTTTACCGTTTCGGATCTGGAACCTGGTACGGTTGTCCATGTCCAGGATATGATTGAACCGTCCGTGTTCGTCGACAAGGAATTGGAAAGGGGGGACAACGCCGTTGAACTGGTCATTGCGAAACCGATTCCGCCGATGGTGCGTGTCCGTGTATTCAATGTGGCCGGTGAGCCTATTACGAACACCAACCTTCGTTTTGAGACTAAATTGGGTCCGTTGGAGGCGGTGACTGATCAGGATGGAGCCGTCTTTTTCCCGAAAGAGCTCTTTACGCACAAGGAGAAAGTAAAGCTTCGCTTCGAATATGTTGATCCGAAGGACAAGAAAAAATCCCGGAAAGAGAAAAAGGCGAAGGAAGACAAGAAGGGCGCCGGAGAGAGGAAAGAGCAGAAATAGCGTTATCTAACAGGTATTATTATGTCGTTGACAAAGTCCAGGAAGGCCAAGTATTCTAAGTCTTTCAAGTATACTGACGATAAGTCGGATTATGATTTCAGGTTGAAGAAACGCTTCCCGTGGTGGATTCTTCTCCTGCTGCTTTTGCCTTTGCTGCTCCTCGTCCGTTGCAGTAAGGATATCAAGATCGTGACCTTGGATCCTTACGGAGGCCCAGTTGCGAATGCGACCGTGAATTTGGATTACGTGGAGCACCAGTTGGTGAAGGAAAAGAAGTTCCACTATCAAAAAGAGCATCAATTGCAGGAAATGACTGACAGCACCGGAATCGCCGTCTTCAAGAAGGTCCGGTACGGTGTCTATTCTTGGCTTTTCAAGGGGAAGGAGCTGGCCAAGGCCGAGGCGCAGAAGGGCATGTTGAGGGATAGCACCATGTTCCGTTACCACCGTCAGTCCCGTGATACGATTGTTCTCGGTTGGGAACTTAATATTGAGGTGCGCTGGCGGAGGACGAATGAACCGGTCCCCGGCGCGGATCTCAATATCAATTACGAGGACAATGTGGACCTTTACAACGCCTTGCTCTCCACCGACGAAAACGGAAGATGTGCGTTGAAGACCCGGACGATGGACGGGCGTATCGTTACTGCTCTTGTGAGCAAGGAGGGTACTTCCGGCACGCTGGCCCTTAATGAGCCTTTCCTGAAGTATACGAATCAGCCCCTCGTGATCTATCTGGAAGAGGATGTGCGATGCTCCACTTATAAATGGCAGGCGACGAATAGCGATGCGTGGTATTCGGTGCGTACTTTCGATCTGGGAAAGGCCGGCATAGACTTTAAGTTCACCTATTTCTCTAGTGTGATTCCGGATATTTTCCGGGTATTCGAGGGGACGCCGGAAATGATCATGGACCAGACAGCCAAACTGATTTTCAGTTATGGCGACAAGATTGATCCGAAGGAGAATCCTGCGGCTTTCGGAGGTTACGAGCATACTGGTTCAACTCATCTGTCCACCACGCTCCATTCGGATTCCCGGCAGATCAGTGTATTGGTTATCTGTGATTTTCCTGACCAGACCTATTGGGAGTATCAGGTTGAGTGTCTGTAATGCGGGGATAGCTGCGGGGTTATGCTGGATTTGAATCGATTCCTGGAAGGAAACGACCTGTTTGACGGCCGATACGACCTGGTGCGCCCTCTTCACAAGGAAGAGTCGAAAACCGATATATGGCTGGCGATTGACACTCAGACAATCGACAGTGAAGATGGTATTGATCCGGGGAGCCAGAGGGACAAGGACGGCATGTATGTCGCCATCAAAATCTACCGCCCGAAGGATGCGTTGGATATTGAAGGCGAACAGCATTTCCGAGATGAATACAAGGTCGTTTTCGATTGTCGCCATGCCAACCTGCTTCAACCTACTTCCTTTTCCATTTTTGAAGGATGCCCCTATCTGGTCCTGCCCTACTGTCGGCATGGTTCATGTGAGCAGTTGGTTGGAAAGAAGTTGGTTCCGGAGGAGGTCTGGAAGTTTATCCTGGATGTTTCGTCCGGACTGAACCGGCTGCATACGAATATTCCCCGGATTATCCATCAGGACATCAAGCCCTCTAACATCCTCATTGACAATTTGAGGAATTATGCGATAACGGATTTCGGAATCAGTTCCCAGAAGAGGGGAGTCCATGGTTACGGCCGCGGTACAAAAGCATTTATCGCCCCGGAACGTTTTCGTGAGAAGGCGTTTCCTATCCCCGAGAGTGATATCTGGGGGTTCGGGGCGACATTATTCGCCATCCTGACCGGAAAGGCTCCGTTTGGTGAAGAAGGCGGGATGGGACAGATGAAGAGTGGAGGCAGGATTCCTGACATGCCGGGAGTTCCCGCTGTTTTTCAGCGGTTGGTCCGTGCCTGTCTTGACAAAGATCCGGCAAAACGTCCTTCCGCCCGACAGTTGATGGAGGCGGCCCGTGTGAAGAGGTTTCCGGTCAAGCGTAGTCCGCGGATTTGGATTTTGGCCGGAGTCCTGGGTGCTTTGGCGATCGCCGCGGGTTTTATCTTCTGGTCACGCAGCCGTCATGACAAGCCGATGGAAACGCCGGACAATGTCGTTGTACATCAGCCGTCTATGCAGGAATCCTATGACAAGGCGGTGGATTTGTTGGGTAGCAAGGACCGGGAGTCCTTCATGGAAGGATACAAGCAGATGGACAGACTGTGTAATCTCGGCTATATTCCAGCCATGTATCAGATGGCGTTCACCCATGGATGGTACACAGATGAAGAGTCTTTGCGACGTAAGGATTTGTTGGGAATCAAATATGACAAGGCCGAGAAGATTCCTCTGTCTGATATCGACAACCAGAAAGCTATCACCTGGTTGCAGATGATCATGGAGCAGGGGGATTCGTCCTATGCATCCGTCAATGCCCAGGCTTCTTACCGGCTGGCGGGTTACTATAGAAAAGGGAAAGTACTTCAGCGGGATGACAAAGCCGTCGTCGACTGGATGAACAAGGCCCGGGATTGGGCGCTTTTGTCCGGAGACGAGGAATTATTGGAGAAGACTGAAGCCTGGTTAAAGAGCATTAAATAGTTGTGAGAGATGAGAAAAGCATTGTTGGTATCTCTGATTCTTTTTGTTTCCGGCGTCATTTCTTGGGCGCAGATTGCGGAATGGAGGATTCCGCCTCGGTTTGACGGCATGATCATTCCTTCCGGAACCAGTCTGATCATGACCGATTCAGCGGGAGTCAGTACTGCTCTCTGGACTACTGACGGGAGGAGAATCGCTCGGACAGATGGGGATATCCACCCGTTTCGGGATGGGTATGCCGTGACAACCGATCGGGGGACGGTGGCGCTCCGCGGTTTTTATTCCGATAAGGGTGTTTTCATACCCGTTTCCGACGGCCCGTATCATGTCGGACGGTTCCATCCGTACCAGTCGTCCGGCCATCTGCTAGTCCAGGAACCGCAGTCGCGTTTTTATCGTTATGTCAATCTGGACGGTTCCGTTTCCTCAGCATCCTTTGTGAACGCCTTCCCTTTCATGAATGGCTATGCGTGCTGCCAGACTTATGCCAATCCTGAAAAGATGAAGGGCACCCTATACCATCTGCTGGATTCGGATTTGATTCCCGTCAGGTTCGCACTCAACGGAAAACTGACGGACCCTTCGGACATTGAATTCATTTCCTCCGTCAATGATGAGGGGGTCGCCATTCTCATCATCAAGAAAAAAGTATATCTCTTTTATCCCGAGGATTCCCTTTTGATGCCGCTTTCTCCGACAGAGGAGGTGGCTGACGTGAAAAAACAGGCGAAGATTACGGATGATTTTGCCCAGGCGCTTGTCAAGGACGGTGATTCTTCGTGGCGGTTCAGCGCCCGTTGTGGAAAGAACGAGACGGTCAGCGTGCTGCTTGACGAAATGATGGTCCCGTATTGCATCCGATATGTCGACAAGGAAAGGTTGTTTGAAAAAAGGACGGTTGATCGCCCTGAGTTGACTTCTCCGCTCCGGACCTCATCCGACAACGATCTCTACGGATTGTTCTGGGATCAGGAAGAGCAGCTTCCTCCGCAGTTCGAAGAGTGGCCGTTCTGTTTTGGTGACAGAGCCATTGTCAAGAAAGCCGGGAAATACGGTCTGCTTCAGTTCCATCCTGAGGACCGTTTCCAACTGTCGATGTACAAGGGGAAAGACATTCCCTTCAAGCATCAGACTCTCGAAACCAACATCCGGTTGGACCTTCCCACTTATATCTCAGCCGAGAAGACCGCCATTGAGGTGGACCCTTCGTCGGGATGTGAAGTCGACCGGAAGTCTGCGGTCATGAAAAATACGCAGTTCGGCAACTATATACAGTATGACTGTGTCCTCCATATTCCGGATTCTCTTTCCGATGTGCCTACCGAAATCGTATATCCCACCCGCATCCTGTATGACGGTCTGGTTTCGTCCACGATTCCGTTCACGGTGAAAGCCTGGCATTACAAGTATTTTGTCGTAGATGTCCTGGAGACGGAACGCGTTGTTGACAACGGTTCATTCTCGTTCACGTTCGACATCAATGTCGGATTGGAATACGGGGATGAAGCTTATCGGAGGGAAGTATCCGTTCAGACCGATTCTCTGGCCGTCGGACTGGAAAAGATTTCCGAAACCCGGTATAAGTGCCTGGTGAGGGATTTGAAGGAAGGCTCGAACAGCATTGTTGTCCAAGTCGAGGAGCAGGGATGCCCTCCTGTTTCCTTCCCGTTTGAAATCACCTATACGAAGCCGGTGGCTGCAAGCAAGAACCAGCCTGCCGTGGTCGAGAATGTGACAATCAAGAAGAAGGAGAAGGCGCCTGCCCGGAAGTCTTCCGGTGTTCCTGACATTGAAATGTAATTGGACTGATTACCATGGCGGAAAAAAAGAAATCATTTCGGTTCCGTGAGGGACGGCTTGAATATGATGTCCGGCTAAGGCGCAAATTCCCGTGGTGGGTCTTTCTGCTTCTGTTGCCTCTTCTGTTGCTCGTCCGTTGCGAGAAGGATTTGACCGTGAAATGTGTTGAGGCGGAAACAGGCGCCGCTGTCTCCTATCAGGATGTGACTCTTTCTTATAAGGACCATTTCATTGAGAAAATTGGGCGATGGTTCTCAGCGGATACCATTTCCTTGACGCAGAAGACGGATACATCGGGTGTCACGGTGTTCGAGAAACTTCCTTGCAGCGTTTACAGCTATGTCTTCCATGGACTTGAAAAAGGAAGTGTCTCTCTGCAAAGTGAGTGTTACCAATCCATTGACCATCGGTTCATCTTTCATTATACCCGCCATGTTACGCTGAAAGTGGATGCCCGTCGCGAAGACTTGCGTGTCAGAGTGGAAGATAAAGAAACCGGCGATCCTCTTCCCAACGCTGTCGTCCGCTATGTCTATTTTGACGAGGGCGAGTCGCATCGTGATTCGGTTCTGACTGATGCCGCCGGAGTGGCAACTCTTCCGCGGATGCGGTATTGCTCTGCGCTTGATTCATTGATCGGCAGGTGTTTTGGCTATTATGACGATGTGAAAACGGGTGTTCCATGTCGCGATCTTCTCTTTGAGAAGGATACGACAGCACTTCATCTTGCGCCAGTCAAGGAGCAGTTCACTTTCTTTGTCAAGAACGTCAAGTCCAAGGAACCTATTCCTGATGCCATATGCTCTGTGACTTTGACACATCCGGGCAACTCCATGAGGACCGTATCCCGGGACGTCCGGACCAGCATTGACGGAAAGGGAATAGCGGTGTATACCGATGCTCCGATCGTCTCCTCCATTTCAATCAAAGCGTCGAAGGTCAATTACAAGGACAGTGTTCTGACAGACAGCCCTCGAGGGCCGTGGCGCGTGGTTGATTTCATTCCGCAGCCCGATGCCGTCCGAACGATCTGGCTGGAACCGCTTCCGTTTGTCCGGGAGTTTGTGAATGTCGACAGCCTGTCCGGTCGTCCTATCCCCGGGGTCAGGAATGAGATAACGATTACGCAACCGGACGGAACCAAAACGGTCGTCACGGAAATCAGCAATACAAATGGTGTATTCCCGATTTCCGCGGCCGAGGATGACGTGATTGATGTGGTCTCCAGCAAGGGAGGTGAATACAAGATAAAGAAATCTTTTTATCCTAAGTTCAAAGACATTGATGACCGTCAGATTCTGATGCAACCTGAAATGGTCGAGCTGGAGTTTCAGACGGTGGTGGCCGATCCGCCGTCTCCGCTGCTTCCCGAGTGTTCGCTCCTCGTTACAGGTTCCATCAGTGGTTTGCTTTCTCCCGGAGACAGCGGTAACGGTGTTTTCATCGTTTCGATGCGAAAGTCCGAGACGTTAAGTATTGTTTCGTCCAAACAAGGGTTCAAGGTGAACGACATCACGGTCTGTAACCGGGATGCCGCTTACCTGAGTGCCGATCCGTATCGACGAATCATCCCGATGGAATGGAACCTGCCTCCTTGTGACGGAGGGGTTCAAAGACCTTACGACGGTCCCGGATCTTCAACCAATTCCTATTCGATGGGGCAAATGTCCGGTTCAGCTCTTATCTGGGTTGATTTTTATTCCATTGGAGATTTCTTGACAGTCTATGACGGCCCTTCCGCCTCCGGCGCTCCCATCATCAATCGGCTCTATATTGAAAACCAACGTACGATTCCGTTCAATTTTACGAAAGGCGCCGTGACTGTCGTGGTTGAATCCGGGCCGGGATCCAGCGGTAAGTTCGAGGTCCGTTGTCCTTGAGTTTGCAGTCCTTCGTTTACACGAAGGCGAACTGATTTCCCAATTGTTCTCATGGAGATAGATCAAATGATATAATTAATGAATAATCAAACAGATTCTATACTAGTTCTGAAAACAAACTGGAAGCAGCCATGGCAAGAAAAAGGACATCGCTTTCTTCGTATCGTTGTTGGCTTCCTGGGCATTCTCATCCCATTACAGTTATTGATTTCTACTCTTTTAGGACATGATTCTCTTTTTGAAGACGAGATTCCTCGGCTGGTCATTCTCTGTATCGTGGTCATCTTTGTCACTGGATACATCAGTTGTTGGATTCCGATGCTGATTACTTATTTTTGTCCGGAGACTTATGAAATAAGCAAGGAGTCAGGTCGTCTGCGAATTTCGTGTAACAAGAAAGAAAAACTAAGTGTGGATATAACCGATATCTTTGGTGTGACATTCATTAGGACGGTTTTAGGAAGCACTCAAATTCCCGTCGGAAACCCTAATGGTGATCAGATGGTATTGGATTATCGAATCAATGTCGGCGGTAGATTTAAGAAGAAAAGATATACAATGGAACTCAGATGGCTTAAAGATGAAGACAGAATTCGTTTAAGGATGTTTTTGTAGAAATGAGCATGTATATCTCCTGCGACTCCCATTATGGAGCAGGAAATACTATTTTACGAACGAATAATACTGACTATAATTACATTCCAGATTAACTAAACTAATTTCCAATCATGAAAAAGATTATTATTATTGTCTTTGCTTTGTTTGCAATCGGAGTGACCAAGTCTTGGGCGGATTCCCCTTTGACATCCTGTGATTTTGCTGAGGCTTATGCTGATGAACCGATGGTTGCGTTGGCATCGACAGTAGAAAACGGGAAAATGCCGAAGAACCTGGTGGATTATCTCTGCGATACCAAGTCTCCCGTCGATGTGCGACTCGCCGTCATCAACCAGTTGGGGTGGGAACACGAGATGGCCTTCTGCAACCAGTTGTTTGACAATTTGAGCAGGCGTCATGGTGTCCGGGATGAAAACAGCCTCGCGGCGAAACTGGATGCCGGGACTTTGGCCGTTTACGCATATGCCAAAGCGATGGGGGATTACTTTGATATCACCCAGGCATTAGCTCTTGCGCGTCAGGCTGTGAAAAAAGACACGAACAAGAGTTTCAGCGTCGCGCTTGTGGCCGGCCTCATTGATGCTCAATATCAAATGGACTTGGAATGGGGAGATGTCTACAAGGTTGTCAACAAGGTGTTGGCCGACACTTCCCTGCGTTTCGATATGCGCTTGACCGCAGTCAATATGATCATGTCGTATATCAACATCTATAAGGAGTACTAGGATTCTTTTGACTGATCTAGTGTGGGTGAGAGAAACCATGAGAAATGTATTCGTCGCCGCGTTTTTGGCTTTAGCCGCGATATCCGCCTGCGACCGGCGTGATCCACAGGCTGAGTTTGAATCGCTTCGTATCGCTGTCTTCCCGACTCCCAAGGCCGGCTTGGACGTCGCGCAGGAGTACATTGATCATTTCCATTCAAGGAAAGGCAACCGCGTCACCGAGGTTTCGGAAATCCGGGACCAGTATCGGTCGATGGAGGGTTTTTTCTCCAAGACATTTCGTTCCTATCCTGAATTCATGAGAGAGGCTGAGACTTTGGACCGGTCCCTTTCTTCCTGTAATTATGAAGGGGTCCGGAATACTTGGAAGAATCTGTACTCCCGGGAAAGAGAACGTCTGCTTGCTCCTTTGATGAACGGTATCACGGAGGATACATTTGATTCATTTTTCCGGACGCAAGTACGTTCCTTGTGTGAGAATCAGTTTCTGACCTGGTCTCTTGAATCAATTGATCAAGTTGATTTGAAGACGCTGACCGTCGTCCGCGACGGAACTGCAAAAGAGTCGTCCGGGGTATACCGTGTCCATTTGCGGGGCAGCATCCTCGGATTCCGTACTTCTACGGCGACGGTCTCCATCAGCGGTTTGATCGGAGTGAATCCGGCGGGAGATATCGTTTCGGAACGTACGGGCTATGATTTCATGGATCAACCTATTTTATAGAGGCTTATGAGAAAGTGTCTGTTTTCGCTGACTGTCCTTTTGCTGCTGGTTTCCTGCGGTGGAGAAAATGTGGTCCTGAAGCCGGGGCAGTTGTATTTGATCAATACGACCCGGGATTCGGGGTGTGCTGTGTTTACCCATGCCTCAAATGATGGATGGGAAGGAGTGTATTATGCAAGTACAGGCTCCCTTTTTGCGGACAAGCGGAAAGTTACTTTCAAAGGAGGGCGTGAATTGGTTTTGGTCGATCCGTCGGGCTCCAGGACGCCTGTTGTCAGTTATTCGGAATATGAGGAGCCTCCGTTTACGCCATTTCCGAAAACATGGGAATACAGGGATTCCGTTTATGCGGTTCGGGATACGCTCGACATCCCTTATGCCAAGGCGAAGGGGTATTGGTCCACGTTCCCTGATACGGGGGAATCAAATCTGCAGATTTTTCTGTCAAAGGTCCCTGATTTGAAAAAAACAGATTTGGAATTGACGATGGACGTCTATCTCCCGGAAGATGGAGGAGCTGTTTCCCGGCCATTGCTTGTTCTGATCCATGGCGGAGCTTTCTTTAATGGAGACAAGGCTTCTTTGGGGTATCCGGAATGGGGGCATTATTTCGCGAGCATGGGGTATGTGGTCGCATCGGTGAATTATCGGCTCGGTTTTCACCTGAATACGATTTCAGTGGTGAGGGCGGGAGTTCGTGCCGTTCAAGATGTGAATGCGGCGATTTTTCGAATCATACACGATGCTGACATTTATGGTGTCGATCCTGAAAGGGTGTTTGTCGCCGGAACCAGTGCGGGGGCGATTACTGCGCTTAACACGGCATTCATGAAGGATGAAAATATCCCTGACCAGGCAAAGAACGAAGGGGGACTCAAGGCTCTCAATGTTGAAATCGCCCACCCTTTCTCCATCCGTGCGGTGGGTAATATGTGGGGCGCGGTGGAAGATACAACTATTCTGAGTAATTCCACCGCTGCGATTGTGTCCATCCATAGTAAGGGAGATCCGATTGTCCCGTATGGGCAAGACCATCCGTTTGAAGAGATTTTTGGAAACAAGGTCATCTTTCCGACGATGTATGGATCCAGTGTGATTACCTATCAGGTCGGAAGCTCCAGGGCTGCGCTCTATCCTTACGATCTTTCCGGCCTCCACACGCTCCATATTGACAAGGATTCCACGGGGGCGGAATACCTGAATTCTCGTTTCTCGGAGATCAAGTCGGTCCTTCGTGACTTTTTTGCGGATCGGATGCTTCCGCATCCCGTGAAGATATCTCAGGGACCGTCCCCGAATGTGTTTAGCGTCGACGCGACGGATGTAGCGTCCATTTCATGGCGTGTTGACGGCGGTGTCTTCCTGCAGCAGGGCAAGGATGAGGTGAAGGTCCTGTTCTTCCCGGATAGCGGGGCGGCGCATTCCGTCACGGCCAGCGGTGAGTACAAATCCGGCCTGACGTTCAGCGACACAATTGATTTTTAGGAAACCATGGAAGCCTTGACTCTGAAAGAAAACTGGAAAACGCCGTTTGTCTCTGCTTCGTTCAGAAGCATGCTCTGGCAGAGCATTCGGAAGGCGCTCTCTTTCGGCGTCGTCGTCGGCATCATCTTGGGTATTCTTCAGTTTTTTTCTCCAGACATGGGCTTCAAAGAGGCGGCCATCATGTTCGTCGTCTGTGTGATTGGGATGCCGATCTTTTTTGCCGCGATGTTAGTGATGTTGTTTCCTTTCCTCCATCTTCCCACCTTCCTTTTCAGTCTGGGCAAGATGATCGCTCCCCGGACGTACGCCATTGGTTTGGAAGAGGATCGCTTCACAATAGCCAAAAACGGCCGTCCAATCGTGGATATCCCGTTAGCGGATTACAGGAGAAACACATTTGTGCCTCTTTCTGTCCAGGGCATAGACGGTAACCCTCTAGGGAACTCGTTTGATCTTGATTATCTGGAGAATGGGAACTGGAAACACAAGGAAATCAATATCACTTACTTCTTGGACGAGGATAAGATTCGCCTTATTGATTTCATGGAGCGTGTGGATTCCCAGTTTAAACGATTACCTCAAAACAACAATTAACCATGTTTACAGTTCAGGTACTTGACCGCAGAGACGGCAAACCCTTGGAATACAAGACCGTCGCCGTCCATTATTCCGGTTTTTTCGGAGGATCGACCCGGGATGTGAAAACGGATTGTCGCGGGGAGGCGCATTTTGATTACCGGAATGGTGAAGGGAAGATTTATGTGGGGTCCCAAGTCGTATACGAAGGAGAAATCTCAGGACGGATTGTCGTGTATGTGTAATTCCCCGTTTTTGTTTCACTGAAGAGGGTGTTGCATCCGGACCGCGGCTGATGTTGAATGTTTTTTTTTGACAAAGAGCATGAAATCTTTTGTAAGTTTCTTTGCATTGCTGACTGGTCTTCTGACCGTTTCTTGCTTATCCGGGTATTCTACAAGTCAGTTGAAGGCCCTTGAAACCCGTGCCGATGACGGTGACGTTGAAGCGGCTCGTCAGTTGGCGGATTATTACAATACTGTCAAGATGCCGCTTTCCCCTCTTGAGTACAAGCGGTTGTCGGAGAAGTCCGACCCTACGCCCCGAGAGGCAAAGAAACTGAAGGAATATCGGATGATAGAAGAAAGCTATGCAAAATGGGCCGGACTAGCCGAGGAAAACAGCAAATCCGAATCCATTTCGGAATCCGCTCTGACGCGGGACGATTTAAAGAGGCTGGCAGAAGAGATGGTATCCATCATGAAGCGGGAAAAGATTAGCGGATCCTTGGATGATTCCCCGTATGGGGCCTTTCTTGCCGATTCCATGGGTTTCAGCCAGGAGAGCGAAAATGTAACGGTGTTTTCAAAGGGTACGGCCATTCGAGTATCACTTCTTCGAGGACAGGAAAACTTTTCACGCCAATTAATCATTGAGACGGACTCCGACTCCATCTGGAGGATGGTCGTGTCTCTTCAGGAATACGGGTTCAAGCATGAGAGGGGAGAGGGAACGCGCCTGCGTGGCGATGGCATTACCGTGTTTGCGAACCCAGACCGTCTTGTTATCGCCTATTAATCTTCGTTGATTCATACATAATTCCGCTCATTTCATACATTCCCCGCTTCAGCGTGTCGTGCGGCCGGAAAAGTTTCCTTACCTTTACCCGAAAGGAAGATACTATGAAGATGCAAAGCGGAACCCTTCGGCTCATCGCCCTGCTGGCGGCGATTCTGGGCATTTCATGCCCGGCCGAGTCTCAGTCGGTTGTGGACGGCCGCGCCTGGATGGAAGTGACTCGTGACGGCGAGGATCTTTTCCTCCTCGGCCATGTCAGGAATACGGTCGATACCGTAGCGGACACCCTGGCTCGGGGACATGAAATGCTCGGTGTGAATCCCATGGGTGTTTATGCGATTGACGGCACGGACGGGGATACCCGGTACCTTTTCATCTATTCCCGGGGCAACATCTTTTACTGGGACGAGGCTGTCATCTATATCGCCGGCAAGGACGGGTCCGTCCGTCGGGGCGTGTTCCGGGTGGAGGATACGCGGCCGGATGAAGTCGACGTCATGTGGTGGGACCCCCGTGTCGATGCTTGCGAGGGCTGGCCGCCTGAGCTGGAGGGGTATCCCGACCCGGCGAAGCACGGCATCCGGTTCGATCCCGCGTCAAGGAGGCTGTATGTTCCGGTCATGGATTGCCACGAAGATGACGAGTTCGAAGGCTGCCCGATTTATACCGGCCGTTACAGCATTCTGGAGTTCGACGGGAGCGAATTCGTCTATATCGGTGACGAGTGAGGCTCTCCCCGCGAATAGTATTCGTGCACCAGGCTCCTGTAACCCAGACGCTTGAGTTCCGCGTAGCGCAGGCGGTAGTTGGCTTTGTTGTGGCGGCCGGTGGCGACAAATCGGCAGTTCTCCTGCAGATATCGGTCGATTTCCCGAAGGCCTTCCGTCCGATTGATCACGGGAAAGAACCAGGCGGACCAGCAGAGGGAGTCTTCTTCATCCATCTCGAAGAACTTACGGTTGAAACAGCGGAGCAAGGTCATGACGGCCTGCTCCGGATTTTTGCCGTCGCGGGAACACCTGCGTCTGAGCGCCCTTGCTTTCCTGCGGATTCTGCCTTTCATTTTATCCCGTGTCGCATGCGAGATGTCTACATCGTGTCCTGAACAGCGGAATCCGAGGTATTCAAAGGGCTCGCCCGGCGCATAAATCCATTCTTTGTCCGGATTGACTTCCAATTGATATTTTTCGAAAAAAGAAAGCAGGGTTGACCGATGTTCTTCCAGCGTCTCCCTGTCTTCCGCGAACAGGATGATATCGTCCGAATAACGGGCGTAGATGACCCCTGCGTCCTGGAAATGCCGGTCGACCTCCATCAGGTATACGTTCGCCAGAAAGGATGCCGTGGGGAGGCCGGCCATGACACCGCGCCGCTCATGGATCAACGAATCTCCGCTGTATGCGCGGTCGTCATCAAGAAGCGTCTCGAAAAACCGGAACAGGGCGGGGTCATCTTCCAGCACGGAAGCGAGCATGGGGAGCAGAATCGGGATGGAGATGGAATTGAAGTAATTGTGGATGTCCACTTTGTAGGCCCACATCTTTTTCCCGTGCAAAGCCTTGTTGATTTTGCGGATTGCATCGCCCGCCTGCATACCCTGGCGGAAAGAATAGCAGTTGGGTGAGAAGATTCCGTCGTAACGGTACAGCAGGTGAGCGATGAGTTTGAGGACCAGCATTTCTTCCTGCGGGAAACGGTAGACGATGCGCTTCTTGCCCGTCCCCATTTTGTTGAGGACCAGGCGGGTGGGAACGCCCAGCCCTTCCCCGGACGCAATCTTGTCGGCCCATGGCAGATACCGGCGGCTTCCGACGAAAGCATCGACCTCCTCGAAGGCCCGCCAGTTCAACCGCCCTTTCCGAAGACGATGGGCCAGAAATCTCTCCCAGGCTCGGTTGTCGGCCGCTAACCGCAGTATGCTGTCTGCCATGGTATGAAAAAAAGAGAAAGGGGACCAGTTTGACTGGGCACATTGCCCAGATACGGGAGGGTACGCCGTCCGGCCGCCTGCAATGCCATGAAAACGGACGCGCTGACTCCTTCGCAGGCGCAAATGAATTGCATCCCCTTTCTCGGTCAGTTATTCGCCCAGCTCTTCCCGGATCCGTCGGACGACATAATCCTCCTTGTTGGGGAACTGCGTGTAGAAGCCTAAATAGGGAACATGGATCTTCTTGGCGAACATCCTGGAAATCAGATAAACGACCTGTTTTGAGTGGCAGTGTCCCGTCCCCAGCATGATGACGGCTTTCGGCTTGTCTTCGGCGTAAAGAACGAAATCATAGGGCCGGCCCCATTCGGCTTTATACACTTGGTTCGGGCGGCCGTCGTATAAGTCGAGCACATCCTGGACATTCCCCGTCAATTCCGTGACAGGAACGTTTTCTTTCACGGCATACCGGGCAAAGTGATTCCCGAGAATGTCCTTGAAATGGGCATGCCATTCCGCTTCGGACAACTGCGGAACAGATTGCCTGGGCTGGCTCACGACTTCGTTTTCCTTGTGTTCCGGGATGATACCCAATGCTTTAAGAAGACTTTTTAACATGATGTAAGAGGTTAAACCAGTGTCAATGTCATTAATTTCCCATTACTCTCTCCACGTCCTTTTTCTCACCCACGACCCAAAGCACGTCGCCTTCCTCGAAGGGGGAGGTGACGTCCGGGGTATGGAGCTGGCCGTCGGCCTTTTCCACACCGGCCACGAGGCAGTGATACTGCTCGCGGATGCCGGCGTCCCGGATGGTTTTGCCCAGGAAGGGGGAGGAGGCGGCGACAGGGATGCAGCGGAGCAGCATCTCGCCGTTGTGGTACCGCTCATCTTCCAGGTCGATGGCGCTGGCCGTCAGGTGTTTCCCGAACTCTTCCAGGTCGGCGTCGGAGCCGATGACCTGGATGCGGTCCTGCGGGAACACGCGGTTGCTGGCCTTCGGGATGTTGATCCGGAGGCCGCCGCGGAGGATGGACACCACCTGGATGCCGAAGCGTTTTCCCAGATTCAGTTCGGCGAGCGTTTTGCCGCCCCATTCAATCTCCGCAGGGACGTCGAAGTCGGCCAGGTGCATGTCCTTGGACAGCAGATGGGAGGCGTATTCCGGCTTCTTTTCGCCCATATACTCGTCCCGCAGTTCACGGGACCGGAAGTTCGCCATGAAGGTCTGTTCGATGCGCTGGGAATTCCGCTTGATAAACCGGCTGGACAGCATCACGAAGACCACGAGCAAAGCCAGGAGGAGAATCAACACGACCGAGATGTGGAACAGCCGGGCCAGGACGTAGAAGACGATTCCCAGGGCCAGCGCATAGCGCAGCACGTTGGTGGCGACGAGCGGGGCCCGGTTCGCCCGGCTTTCTTCCCATAGGACTTTGAAAGCGCCGTTGCGGCTGTGCTTGATGATGATGGACCTCAGGAACGGAGCAAGGGCGACCAGGGTGACGACGGCCGAGACGATGTTCGCCCACGGCGCCGGAATCCATTTCGCGGCGAACGGAACCAGCAGTCCGAACGAAAGGCCGCAGATGGCGATGCAGAGGATGCCATAGATCAGAATGACTTTCAGCACGTCACCTAGATACTTCCGCCATTCGCTTTCCTTGCTGGTTGTGGGGGAGGAGGCGGCATAATTGTCCAGGAAAGTTCTGACGCGTCCCGGCAGATGTTTGTACACGAACCCGTACGCCGGTTCCGCCAGCCGGATCATGTACGGCGTCAGGAAAATGGTGATGACCGACACGGCAACGACGATGGGGTACAGGAAGCTGCCGGTCACGCCCAGGGATACGCCCAGGGTGGCGATGATAAAGGCGAATTCTCCGATCTGCGTCAGGGAAAAGCCGCACTGCATCGCCGTCTTGAGCGACTGGCCGGAAAGAAGCACGCCCGTCGTCGCGAAGAACAGCTGGCCCAGAATGACCGTGAATGTGATGACCACGATGGGAAGCCAGTGCTGCGCGATCATCGCCGGATCCACCATCATGCCCACGGACACGAAGAAGATGGCTCCGAACAGGTCCTTCACCGGTTTGACCAGATGCTCGATATGCTCGGCTTCGATGGTTTCCGCCAGGATGGAGCCCATGATGAAGGCGCCGAAGGCGGCGGAGAAGCCGGTCTTGGCGGCCAGAACCACCATGCCGAAGCACAGGCCCAGGGCCACCACGAGGAGCGTCTCGTCATTCATCAGTTTTTTCGCCTTCCTCAGCAGCAGCGGAATCAGGTAGATGCCGACGAGGATCCACAGAATCAGGAAGAAGACCAGCTTGGTGACGGAAAAGACCAGTTCCTTCCCCTCGAAGTTGTTGGAGACGGCGACCGTGGACAGGACGACCATCAGCACGACGGCGAGGATGTCCTCCAGGATGAGGATGGACATCACCAGGCCGGCGAACTGTTTCTTCGCCAGCCCCAGGTCTTCGAAGGCTTTATAGATGATAGTCGTCGACGACATGGAGATCATGCCGCCCAGGAACAGGGCGTCCATCTTGCTCCAGCCGAAACTGGAACCGACGGAGAACCCGAGAAAGATCATGCCGAAGATGATGGTCAGCGCCGCGATGACGGCCGGCCCTCCGACCTTGACGATCTTCTTGAAGCTGAATTCGAGCCCGAGCGCGAACAGGAGGAAGATCACGCCGATGTCCGACCAGGTGTGTACGCTGGCCGTGTCGATGACCGAGGGCGTCAGGGCGAAATGCGGACTGGCGATGAAACCGGCTACGATATACCCCAGCACAAGCGGTTGTTTGAGCTTCTTGAAGACAATCGTCATGACACCGGCGCAGATGAGGATCAGCGCGAGGTCGGCAATCAGGGGTTCTATCTCGGACATATCAGATTTCTCGGCAAGTTCGAAATGACAATCGAATTAAAACGCGCTGTCCAGGAACTCGACGAAGCCCGGAACGGACAGGTTGTAGCCGCGGGGGCCGGCGAGGATGTCACCCTCGGGGGAGAGGATGAGGTAGTTCGGCTGGGCGTTCACTTCGAAGCGTGTACGGGCGATGTAGGAGTTTACGCTGCCCAGGGTCTTGAGCGTCTTGCCGGCGGGCGTCGTGAACCACTCGCTTTCCGGGAGCCGCTGCTTGTCATCGGTGTACAGGGCGACGATTTCGAAGTTGTCCCGGAGGCGGCTGAGGACTTCCGGGTCGCTCCAGACGCGGGCTTCCATCTCTCGGCAGTTGGTGCAGCCGTGGCCGGTGACATCGACAAAGACGGGTTTCCCGGAGATCTTGGCGGCCGCAAGCCCCTCATCCAGCGTGAAATACCCCGGCAGGTTGTGGGCGATCTTGAGTCCGTAGCGGTTGCCTTCCGCCGGGGTCTCGGAAGTCCCGGTGACCTGCCCTTCTGCATAATTCGCGATCACGAAATCTTGTGTTTCGATGGGAGGGAGATAGCCGGAAAGGGCCTTGAGCGGAGCCCCGAACATGCCCGGAATCATGTACACGACGAAGGAGAACACGGCGATGGCGAGCGCGAGCCGCGTGACGCCGATCTTCTCCACTTTATCATCATGCTGGAAACGGATCTTGCCCAGCAGGTAGAAGCCCAGGAGCGCGAAGACGACGATCCAGATGGCGAGGTACACTTCCCGGTCCAGCAGACCCCAATGGTAAGTCTGGTCCGCGACGGAGAGGAACTTGAAGCCGAAGGCGACTTCCACGAAACCCATCACGACCTTCACGGAATTCAGCCAGGATCCGCTCTTGAGCTTTTTGAGCAGTTCCGGGAACAGGGCGAAGATGGTGAAGGGGAGGGCGAAGGCCACCGAGAAGGCCAGCATCGTGACCATCGGCGTCCAGAATTCACCCTGGGTGGACTTGATCAGAACGGAACCTACGATGGGGCCCGTGCAGGAGAAGGACACCAGCACGAGCGTAAGCGCCATGAAGAACACGCCGGCCAGGCCTTTCTTTCCTGATGCCGCGTCGCTCTTGTTCTGCCAGGAGGAGGGGAGCACGATCTCGAACGCCCCGAAGAAGGAGGCGGCGAAGACCATGAACACGATGAAGAAGATGAGGTTCGGCAGCCAGTGCGTCGCCAGCCAGTTGAAGATGTCGGCCGTCACGGTCTCGCCGCC
>JAEEGF010817632.1_pt1 | contig 28056 bp, 21 predicted proteins | sample 9134171 | NCBI WGS metagenome assembly JAEEGF01 (sample SAMN16246542, study PRJNA631951) | gut metagenome | biome: gut microbiome; feature: rumen; material: AP-attached | host: Bos | place: Iran: Karaj | collected 2018-10 | reverse complement strand
AGAGTCACTCCAATGATGGAATTGGAGCGACTCGTCGGGTTATTGGCATAACGTATAGAACAATAACCCTATTAATATAATAATGATTGCCACGCGTAAATAATCCATGAAACGCTGAATCTTCCTTGCTTTTCCTTTGTCCATAATTGAGTTACAGTTTTGTGAATTGCCATGCAAAGGTATGGGTCATCTATTACAGAATGATTACAAACATGTTTAGTTTTGATTACAGCAAAAGATGTAACAATAACTTCATATCGTTGTAACAACTTTGTAATAACTTGGCAATACCTTTGCACAAAAATATAAAACAAATATGGATACTTTCCTCAATTTTCTTTCCCTTTTAGGTTCTCTTGGCCTCTTCCTCTTTGGTATGAAGACAATGAGTGAGGGTCTCGAAAAGTTTGCGGGCGATCGCTTGCGTAGTATTCTGGCAGCCATGACGAAGAACCGTTTCATGGGTGTCCTCACGGGCATCATTGTTACGGCTCTCATCCAGTCTTCATCTGCCACGACTGTCATGGTTGTATCTTTTGTCAATGCCGGATTAATGAATCTCGCACAAGCCATTGGAGTCATAATGGGTGCAAACGTAGGAACCACTGTTACGGCTTGGATAATCTCTGCTATCGGTTTCAAGGTCAACATTGCAGCACTTACGCTACCCCTTCTTGCCTTTAGCTTGCCTCTCATCTTCAGTCGTGAAAGCAAACGTAAGTCCATCGGCGAATTTGTCTATGGTTTCGCATTTCTTTTCATGGGTTTGAGTTTTCTGCAACAAGCAGCAAATGACCTTGATATTGGTTCTATGGTTGCAGCATTATTGGCAAAGGTGGCAGATGGCGGTTTCTTTACCATCATCCTGTTTGTCATTGTTGGAGCCTTGGTCACCATGCTTGTGCAGGCATCGGCTGCCACGATGGCTATCACGCTTATGCTCTTCGATATGCATATCCCTGGATTCGGTCTTGAACAGGCGGCTGCACTTGCCATGGGACAGAACATCGGTACAACGATTACGGCTGTTATGGCATCAATGACTGCAGGCATACAAGCACGTCGAGCAGCCCTCGCCCACATGTTCTTCAATGTTTTTGGCGTGATAGTTGTATTGATCATATTCTACCCGTTCTGTAATGCTGTCTGTTGGTTGGTGGAAGAGGTTTTCCAAGCAGGTTCGAGTGACCTTTTCAAACTCTCTATGTTCCATTCAGCCTTCAATATCTTCAATACCTTGTTACTAATTGGCTTTGTACATCAGATAGAAAGATTCGTCTGTCGTGTACTCCCTCTCAAGGAGGAACAGGAGGAGGACAAAGGCCTCAAATACATCTCAGGTGGTCTTTTCTCTACTGCCGAACTCTCTATTCTTCAGGCTCGTAAGGAAATTGTGGTTTTTGCCGAACGTTGTCAGAAGTCGTTCAACTATGTGCTATCGATGCGTGCAAATGAAGATGAGGAAGATCCCGATCGTTTTGATCAATTCTTCTCGAAGGTGAAGAAATACGAGGGCATCACCGATAATATGGAGTACGAGATTGCACACTACTTGCAACAGGTGGGAGAGAGTCGACTCTCCGACGAAGCGAAGCGGCAGATTCAGCGTATGCTTCGTGAGGTGGACGACCTTGAAAGCATAGGAGACTGCTGTTTTTCACTCGCTCGCACACTCAGTCGCAAGCATGAGAATTGCCAGGAGCCCTTTACCTCCGAGCAACTCAAGCAGCTCAACCACATGGAACAACTTGTCTCCAATGCCCTTGCCCAGATGACCGAAACCCTCCAGCAACCAGAGGGAGAAGGTCACGACATCTCTCGCAGCTATGCTATCGAAGATGAGATTAATGCCCTTCGTGCCCAATTGCGCAACGACAACCTGCAGAACATAGCGGCAGGAGAGTATGACTATAAGCTTGGTGCCTTCTACATTGACTACGTGAATGGTCTTGAGAAACTTGGTGACTATGTTCTCAACGTAGTACAGAGCAAAGCACGCCAGACGAGGGCATAAGATGAGGATAAATTGGTGAGTATTTCATCGAAGGTGTTAAATTCTCGTTAAACTTTTGCCTAACGTACAGACATTTGAACTGTAATTTATTAGAAATGCGTAACTTTGCACTTGCAAATTATTAACGTATGGCAAAAAGAATTCTTATCGTCGATGACGAGCCCGATATCTGCGAGATACTCCGCTTCAATCTTGAGATGGAGGACTATGAGGTGCTGACTGCAGAAGGTGCAGAAGAAGCACAGCGAATTGTAGATAGATATTTGTCAAATGGCAACAGCATTGATCTGATACTCCTCGATGTGATGATGACACCCAAGTCGGGCTTTGAATGGGCAAGGGAACTGAAGTCTGACACCCGAACTGTTGGCGTGCCTATCATATTCTGTACGGCAAAGACCTTGGAGGAGGATTTGCTGCAGGGTTTTGCGATCGGTAGCGACGATTACATCTTCAAGCCTTTCCGCATCAGCGAAGTAAAAGCAAGAGTGAAGGCAGTTTTAAGAAGGACACACTCTGAATCCAAGGAATCCAATACGATCATATCAACCCCAACAGGTTCGAATACCATTAAATACGAGGGTTTGGTACTCGATCTTGACCGTAAGGAATGTTACGTTGACAATAAAGAAGTGGTGTTTACCAGACTGGAGTTTGAGGTTTTGGCCCTACTTCTTTCCAAACCGGGACAGGTATTCTCTCGCGAGAAAATCCTTCAAGTCGCTTGGCCAAACAACACTATTGTGCTTGACCGCACCGTGGACGTCCACATAACTCGCATTCGCAAGAAAATCGGGCGTTACGGGGATTATTTGCGTGCGAAATTTAGTTACGGATATATGTTCGGCAGATGAAACAGGCACGACTCACTAATAAGATTTTCATTGTAGCGACAATCCTTGCGAGTGTTTTTACGCTTTTCTTTGGCATTTATGAGAACAGACGTGAACATGCTTTTCGTGTGGACATTCTACACTCGCAACTACAGCTAAACAACTATCATTATCTTGAGAACCATGGAGAACGTTACATTCGTGTAACCGTTATTGATACCCTTGGCAATGTGCTTTCGGATACTGAGGAGAATGACATCAGCCGCATGGGCAACCATTACCAACGCGAGGAGATTCAAAAGGCTTTGCATTGTGGAAGTGGTTACGCAATCAAGCGAGCCTCTGAGACTAATGGTGAGAAGTATTTCTATTCTGCAACACGTTTTGGTGACAGAATAGTACGCTCTTCAGTACCATATTCTGCCGAACTCACATCTTCACTTGAGCACGATTACACATTTTTGTATTATACCGTCAGTATTTTGGTCCTCATCGCTACCGCCATGTACTTCCGCCATCGGTATGAGTGCAGCGAGCGCGAGAAACAACGCATCAAACGTCAGCTCACAGAGAACGCTGCTCACGAACTGAAGACACCAGCAACTACGATTGAAGGCTATCTCGAAAGTCTGGTCAGCAATCCTTCGATGGACAAAGGGAAACGTGTGGAATTCCTCGAGAAATGTTATGCTCAGAGTCGCCGTATGAGTCAACTATTGACAGATATGAGCACACTCACACGTTTGGACGAAGCTCACATCACCCGGCCACAAACGCAAATAGATGCCGCCGCCATCCTTCGACAAATCCAAGAAGAAACCTTGACTAAGTTTAATGAGCAGCACATTCAATTACAGATGCAAATTCCCACTTCATTACCTATGACGGGAGATGCTTCGCTTATCTATTCACTATTCCGCAATATATTCAGCAACGTGCTCGCTTATGCCACCAGTGCTACTTACTTCCGTGTTCAGGCAGAGGGAGCAGGCAACCTCTACACATTCACATTTATAGACAATGGAGTAGGTGTCCCCACGGAACATTTGCCTCACATCTTCGAACGTTTTTACCGAATCGATAAAGGTCGTTCCCGTCGACTTGGAGGTACAGGTCTGGGCCTTGCTATCGTTAAGAATATCGCACTGCAATATGGCGGTTCGGCTATTGCATGGCAAACACCCAAGGGAGGTTTGACGATAGAGGTTCAACTGACACGAACACATTCCTGATAAAGAACAATTCCACTGTGTTCTTACCCATGAGTGAACAAAAAAACGCAAAAAGGGCGTGTCAAGTTCGAAAAGATCTTGACACGCCCTTGCTTAACTATGGACGCTCCCTATTGGGGAGTATGTGGGAAAATTTTGCGGATTACATCATGCCGCCCATGCCTGGGTTGCCGGCTGGCATTGGAGGTTCGGGGGCTGGCTTGTCGGCGATGACGCACTCGGTAGTGAGGAACATGCCTGCTACAGAAGCAGCCTGCTCAAGAGCTACACGGGCTACCTTGGCGGGATCGATGACGCCCGTCTGGTGGAAGTGCTCATACTGCTCGGTGCGAGCATTGTAGCCGAAGTCCTTCTCGCCGTCCTTGACGCGCTGAACAACCACGGCGCCTTCCTTGCCTGCGTTGGCAACAATCTGACGGAGAGGCTCCTCGATGGCACGCTTTACGATCTCGATGCCGAGCTGCTCGTCATCGTTCTCACCCTTCAGCTTGTCGAGGGCAGGGATGGCACGGATGTAGGCGACACCACCACCAGGCACGATACCTTCGGCCATGGCTGCACGAGTAGCGCAGAGAGCGTCGTCCACACGGTCCTTCTTCTCCTTCATCTCGACCTCAGAGGCTGCACCGACGTGGAGCACTGCTACACCGCCTGCCAGCTTAGCCAGACGCTCCTGCAGCTTCTCACGATCGTAGTCGCTGGTGGTCTTCTCGATCTGCATCTTGATTTCGCTGACACGATCGGCAATGGCCTGCTTGTCGCCGGCGCCATCGACGATGGTGGTCTTCTCCTTATCGACAGTCACCTTGTCGGCCTGGCCGAGCATATCGACAGTGGCATTGGCAAGGGTCAAACCTACCTCTTCAGAGATAACCTGGCCACCAGTCAGAATGGCAATGTCCTTGAGCATCTCCTTACGACGGTCACCGAAGCCTGGAGCCTTGACAGCACAGATCTTGAGAGAGCCACGGAGGCTGTTGAGGACGAGGGTGGTGAGAGCCTGCGAATCGACGTCCTCGGCAATGATGAGGAGTGGACGACCCGACTTGGCAACTGGCTCAAGCACTGGGAGCAAGTCCTGCAGGTTGGAAATCTTCTTATCGTGGATGAGAATCAGAGGCTGCTCCATCTCGCAGGTCTGCTTCTCGGCATTGTTCATGAAGTAAGGAGAAATATAGCCACGGTCGAACTGCATGCCCTCGACAACATCAACGGTAGTATCCATGCCCTTAGCCTCTTCGACGGTGATGACACCTTCCTTCTTGACGGTCTTCATAGCCTCGGCGATGAGCTTGCCGATTTCCTCGTCGTTGTTGGCCGAAATACGGGCAACGTTCTCGATCTTGGTGTAGTCGTCGCCAATCTCCTCAGACTGGGCCTTGATGCAATCCACTACGGTAGCAACGGCCTTGTCCATGCCGCGCTTCAGGTCCATTGGATTGGCACCTGCGGTGACATTCTTGAGACCTACACCGATCATGGCCTGGGCCAAAACGGTAGCAGTGGTAGTACCATCGCCAGCCTTGTCGCCTGTCTTGGATGCAACATCCTTGACGAGCTGGGCACCCATGTTCTCAAATGGATCCTCGAGCTCGACTTCCTTGGCAACAGTTACACCGTCCTTGGTGATCTGTGGAGCACCGAACTTCTTGTCGATAATCACGTTACGACCCTTGGGACCAAGGGTTACCTTCACAGCATTTGCGAGCTGGTCAACGCCAGACTTCAGCAGGTCTCTGGATTCTGTATTGAATTTGATAATCTTTGCCATAATATTATTATTTTAAAAGGAGTAAAAGAGTAGTAAAAAAGTAGTAATAGGGTAGTAAAAGGGACGATGCCAGTATTTGTAAAAAATAGAGAAATATCCCTTCAAATCCCTTCGTTCCTTATGCCAGAATAGCTACGATGTCAGACTGACGCATGATGAGGTACTTGACACCTTCGAACTCGAGTTCCTGTCCGGCATATTTGCCATAGAGAACCTGATCGCCCACCTTGACGACCATCTCTTCGTCCTTGGTGCCCTTGCCACATGCTACCACTTCGCCCTTCAAGGGTTTCTCCTTAGCGGTATCAGGAATGATGATGCCACCGACTGTTTTTTCTTCTGCAGGTGCGGGTTTGATCAACACGCGGTCTGCTAATGGTTGAATCTTCATAATGTTGATGTTTTTATATGTTTGTAATTTTTTAGAAAGATTTCCACTAATGCTTGCAAAATTATTGCAACATTATGCCGTTTGCAAACTTCGTGCCAAAAAACAAAAGCGGGACAATCTGACAAATTGTCCCGCAAAATAAATCGGAATGTGGATGGCTTGTATGTTATTGTCTCAGCAGCACCTTTCGGCCATTGATGATATAGATGCCAGGGGGCAGATCCCTGCGATTCTTGTCCATCGGCTTGCCCAGAAGGTTGTAGATGGTGGGTTCTGCTGCCTCGGATGTAATCTCATGGATGGCGGCATCGTTGCTGCGCAGTTCCTGCAGTTCGTAGAGAGCGCTGAGCGCCTTGTGATTGTTGTCGTTCCATAACCCTCGATTGAGCCACTTCTCGATGACGATGGTGTTGGCGTTCCACGAAGGTCCACCGTTGCCGTTTTCCTCGGGGAACCACCAATAGAGTCCGTTTGCATTGTCGTGCTTGAGAAGTTCGGCAACGAGATCCTTGGTAAATGCAAGTTGCCCGGCTTCGGTGGCAGGCCAGGTGGATTGGAAGTCATATTTGGCGTCACCGGGGTAGTACTGATAGAAATAGGCTGTCTCGACAATCTGAACAAGCTTCGTGGGGAACTGATTTTGGAGCGTGGTGAGTGTAGTGCCGAGTTTGGCGAGGCTGTTGTGCCAGAAGGGATAGTAGCTGAGGCCGATGATGTCGTAATCGACGTCGCTGATGTAATTGTAGTAGTTGGCTGTCTGGCTGCTGTTCTCGGTGCGTTCGGTGTGGATGACGACCTTGCAGTCGGGGCACACTTCGCGCACGGCTTTCGAGCCGCTGTTCAGCAACTGGCTGAGGCGTGTCCAACCTGCGCTGTTGTTGCTCTTGCTCTGCGAAGGATAGACCTTGTCGTTGTTGTTGCGCCACAGCATGCCGTAGCTGATTTCGTTGCCCACTTGCACGAAGTCGGGTTCGGCACCATTGGCCTTGAGTTCGGTGAGACAGTTCTTTGTGAACGCATAGACCGAATCGGCAAGCACGTCGTTGCTCGTATTGCCTTTCCAGCGCGATGGAATATCCTGGTAGGAGGGGTCGGCCCAGCAGTCGGAGTAATGGAAATCGACCATCAGCTTCATGCCGGCATCCTTGACGCGCTTGCCCAGTTTCTTCACATAGGCGAGGTCCTGCACGACACCCGACTTGCCGTTGCCGCGCTCCTTGGGATCGACAAAGAGGCGCACGCGGATAGCATTCCATCCGCACGTTTCCTTGACATAGGTAATGACATCGCTGATGGTCTTGCCATCCCGATCGTAGTAGGGAGTATTATACTGCTCGTAGCTGGGCAGCAGAGAGATGTCGCCACCCACAAAGTGCTCGGAGGTTTCGGCCCTGGCAATCATGTGTGTCAGCGAACCAAGGGCGAATAAAAGTAGTAAGGCCTTCTTCATATAATATAAAAAATGTGGTTTTCTATCTGCAAAGATAACGTTTTTCAGGATTCAGCGAACAAAAACTCTTGATTTTTAAGAATTATCCGCTGAAAATTTGGACAAATCATCGGGAATTGTTATATTTGCAGCAAGTTTAACACACATAGTATTGTAAGTTTATGAATACGCGAATTCTTACATTAACCTTAGGTCTGGCACTGGGTGCCACTACACTTTTTGCGCAGTATCCCACTATTCCCGATAGCGTCAAGGCACGTGGTGCTGCCGAAGAGGCGGTGTGGAATCAGCTCGATCAAGCGGCTTGGCAGAAGGCTGTTCCCGTCGTAATGGAGCAGATGCTCGACGGCAAGCCCTTTGTGCCTTGGGCCAACCGACCTTCTGATTTGCGACAAGCCACGATTCCTGCATTCCCAGGAGCCGAAGGCGGCGGCATGTTTAGCTTTGGTGGCCGTGGGGGAAAGATCCTGGTAGTGACAAGCCTCGAAGACGAAGGCCCTGGCACCTTGCGCGAAGCCTGCGAGGCAGGTGGTGCCCGCATCATCGTGTTCAATGTGGCAGGCGAGATACATCTGAAGCGCCCGATACACCTCCGTGCACCTTATGTCACCATCGCCGGACAAACGGCTCCTGGCCAGGGCGTTGTCGTGACGGGCGAGACGCTCGAAGTCGATACGCACGATGTCATCATCCGCTATATGCGATTCCGCCGTGGGGCGATGGATGTGGCGCATCGAGATGATGCTTGCGGCGGCAACGGCATCGGCAACATCATCTACGACCATTGCTCGGCTTCGTGGGGACTGGACGAAGTGATGTCAATGTATCGTCATGTCTATGCCCGCAAGGCCAATGGCTATGGCGAGAAGCTGGCTTGCTGCAACATCACCATCCAGGACTGCATGTTCGGCGAAGGTCTCGACCTCTACAACCATGGTTTCGGCGCATCGATAGGTGGTTATAATTCGCTCTTCGCACGCAACCTCTTTGCCAACAACATCTCGCGCAATCCGTCCATTGCCATGAATGGCGACTTCAACTTTGTCAACAACGTGATCTACAACTGGTGGAACCGTTCGATTGACGGTGGCGACCACACTTCGCTCTACAACATCATCAACAACTACTTCAAGCCGGGACTGATTACAGGTTTCGATGCCAACCAACTGGTGGACAATTATCTGAGAAATTATCGGAAGAACGTCAAGAAGTTCGGTTTCGGCAACTCGGAACAGGCTGCGGCAAATAGGTCTGGCAAGAAGAAGTCCGATAAAGTTGCTGAGAAAGCCCCTGAAATCTGCTACCGCATCCTGAAGCCGGAACATGGTAGGAGCGAGGAGAATGGAAACGACTGGGGCAAGGCTTATGTTGCTGGAAATATCGTGGAAGGTTTCCCGACCGTGACAGCCGACAACTGGGCGGGAGGCGTGCAACCTGCCGGCCTCGGCGATGAGCAGAAGATACGTGAGGTGCTGAAAGCCGATGCTCCCTTTGAATATCATGCTCCACAGAACATCATGAACGCGGAGGAGGCCTACGAATATGTATTAAATAATGTGGGAGCCACCAAGCCCTGTCGTGATGCGGTCGATGAGCGTATCATTCGCAGCGTACGTACAGGAGAGGCGACCTTTGTGCCAGAAGCCGAGGAATACACTTCGCCCTACAGCCGCCGACGTCTGCCTGCCGATAGTTATAAGTTGGGTATCATCACCAATCCGCAGCAGGTGGGAGGACTTCCGACCTACGTTGGCGAACCTCGCCTGGACACTGATGGCGACGGTATCCCGGATGAATGGGAAACAGCAAATGGTCTCAACCCGAATGATGCCACCGACGCACTTCAGATTCGGGAGGATGGATATATGGTAATCGAATGGTATATCAATAGTTTATAAAAGATATTTAGGGATATTAGGGATATGAAGGGATATTTAGGGACAATACCACACATGTCTGAAATGACCCAAGAAACATTTGTCCCTTAAAATCCCTTAGAATCCCTTAAAATCCCTTAGTATCTCTTTACAATAAAGATACAGAGCTCATAGAGCAGATACAGCGGCAACGTCACCAGCACGAGCGTGAACACATCGGGCGGTGTGATGATTGCCGCTGCTATCATGATGAGCACCAGGGCATGACGACGATATTTCCGCATAAAAGCTGCCTTCAGGAGCCCCATCTTCGCCAACAGCCAGCAAACGACGGGCAGCTGCGCCACGAGTCCCATGGTAAACGTCAGGCTTGTGAAGGTGGAGATGTAGCTGTCGAGAGAAATGTAGTTGTGGACCGTTTCATCGACCTGATAGGTGCCTAAGAAACGAAATGAGATAGGAGCGAGGATGAAGTAGGTCAGTAATACTCCGACAATGAACTGCACATAGCAGCACACGCCGAGAGCGAAAGAGTATTTGCGTTCGTTGGAATAGAGGGCGGGAGTGATGAAGCGGAACAGCTCGAAGATGATATAGGGAGAAGCAAGCAATGCTCCAATGCTGAACGATGCGGTGAGGTGCATCATGAACTGGGCCGAAAGTTGGGTGCTGATAAGTTCGATGGAATAGGGCGTGAAGCGGAATCCCTCGCCACTGCCCGTCAAGGAGGCAATCCAGTCGCTGAGTCGTTCGATGGCGCGGAACGTGATGAAGTCGCTCTCCTTCGGAGCAAGAAGCAGACGGAAGGTCTCCTCCTTCAGGCAGAATACGACAACAGCAAGAACTGCGACAACCAATACAATACGTATCAGCATCTGCCGCAGTACCTCCAGATGACTTCCGAAGCTCATCGTCTCAAGTTGTTCCTTTTGTGCCATATCCTTTTACCCCAACGGGGCATAAAACGCATCCTTGTAGTATTCTATCTTTGCTTTGCCGGAATTTGGAATAACAATGGCAAAGACATCGAAACGAACGGGATAGTTGATGTTGCGCGAACGCATATAATAGTCTGCCGCCCGTACACATCGCATGATCTTGCGCCGGTCGATTGCATCTTCCGGCCTTCCCCATGAACCTGAAGAACGTGTCTTGACTTCCACGAAAACCATCTCATTGCTCACAGGATCGAAGGCGACAATATCAATCTCGTAGGCATGGTCTTTCCACCTTGTCTCGAGTATCTGCATGCCATCTTGGCACAATCGTTCGATGGCAAGTTCTTCGCCAGCTTGTCCGAGTTGATAGGATGTCATGATAGGGAAAAATAAAAAAAGGAAACCGGCACTCTGGACGTGATGAAACTCCAGTATATAGGTTTTGGGCTGCGGTCCGCCTCCGTAATCTTTCGAGGTCAAGCCGGTGGTACCAGTGTTCGTGGCGTCGTCAAGTTCGATAGCGCGCCTTCAGCATACGCTTTACCCGGTTCTTGTAAAAATCGATGAGTTTCCCGCTCTACATATCCGGTTTCCTTGCTGCAAAGATAACAACATTATTTCATATTTCCAAATTTTTCCTCTACTTTTTTAGCAAAATTGTAGATTGGGCTAAAAATATTTGGAAAAAATAGAAAATTCTCTTATCTTTGCACCCAAAGATATACATAAAGGATTTCATCCAAATCATTATTATGGAAGGTTCTATGGAAATCAGACGAAAATACCCTGTCGGCATTCAGACGTTCTCACGAATCATTCGCGAGGGATATATTTATGTTGATAAAACTGACTTGGTTTGGGAATTGGCTCATTATGCTACGTTTGTATTTCTGAGCCGTCCCCGTCGTTTTGGCAAGTCGCTGTTGACCTCTACACTTAATTCGTATTTCAGTGGAGATCGAGAGTTGTTCGAGGGTCTGAAAATCATAGGGCTGGAACAGGAGTGGAAACAGTACCCCGTGCTGCACTTGGACTTGAGCGGAGCCAAACATATGCCTGCCGAACAGGTGCAAAATGAGCTTGGGCGACTGCTCAAACCCTACGAAGCCGTCTATGGCAGAGACGAAGCGGAGACAACTCCCGGAATGCGGCTCTCTGGACTCATTGAACGAGCTTACACCCAGAAGGGCCTGCAGGTGGTGGTTATTATCGACGAATATGATGCGCCGTTACTCGACGTACTTCACGAAGGCAATCGTCTGAAGGAGATGCGCGAGGTGATGCAGGAGTTCTACCAGCGCCTGAAAATGTTGGAGCCGAAGATTCGTTTCTGCTTCATCACGGGCATCACCAAGTTCTCGCAGTTGAGCATCTTCTCCACTATCAACAATCTGATGAACGTAACGATGGATCCGAAGTTCGGCTCCATCTGTGGAATCACTGAGCAGGAATTGGTCACCACGCTCAAGGAAGACATCAGAGTTCTGGCCGAAGCATACGAAATGACTTGGGAAGATATGCACCAGAAGCTGAAGCTGAGGTACGACGGCTATCGTTTCACAAAAATAAAAGAGGAAGTCTACAATCCCTTCAGTCTGATGAAGGCATTTCATCAGCAAGATGTTGCCAACTATTGGTTCGAAAGCGGTACACCCACGTTCCTCATCCGTCAGTTGCAGCACTACCGCACCGACATTATGTCGCTCGAGCGATTGGAGGTTCCAGCGTCAGGCTTCGATCAACCTACCGAAGCAATGCAGGATGCACTGCCCTTGCTCTACCAGAGCGGATATCTGACCATCAAGGGTTATGACCGAGATACCGAGACCTATACGCTTTCGATTCCCAATCAGGAGGTAAGGATTGGCTATGTCAGTGGATTGCTGCCAATTTATTCGGGACTGAAGGATTACGAGGTGCAGGTAGGATTTGCAGCAAAATTCTGGCTTGCCCTGAAGCGTGGCGACATCGAACAAGCTATGCGCGAGATGCAGGCTTATCTGGCAGGAGTTCCTTATGTCGAAGGCTTCAAGCAGAAGTTGAAGGATGCTGCAACCGCTGAAGGTTTCTACGAATATACCATGTACCTGATTTTCTCGATGCTCAACGTCTATGCCCGCACGCAAGTGAAATGTGCGGGAGGACGTGTCGATATGGTGGTGTGGATGCCCGATGCCATCTACGTCTTCGAGCTGAAAGTGGACAGCACGGCTGATGCTGCGCTTGCACAGATCGATTCAAAGGGCTATGCCATCCCTTATCAATCCGATGGCCGTCGTGTGGTGAAGGTCGGCGTGAAGATGAATGCCGAGACGCGCACCGTGGAGAATTGGGTGATTGAAGAATAATTCCTTGAATAGAATGATCTAAGCATTTATTCAATCATATCGATAAACTTTTGAATAATAGAAGCCTGGGAACAATGATATATGCTCATAATGTTCCCAGGCTTTACATTTTTTTATGTGATAATTTATTCGCTCATCCTAAAGAGCAAGCCCCGTTTTTAGAGAAGAAATGGTATCTCAAAACGAAATGGAACGTCTATGAACATATACGCTCCATTTCAAAATGAAATAGTACATCTACGAACATGGACGCTCCATTTCAAAATGAAATAGTACGTCTATGAACATGGACGCTCCATTTCAAAATGAAATAGTACGTCTATGAACATGGACGCTCCATTTCAAAATGAAATAGTACATCTACGAACATAGACGCTCCATTTCAAAATGAAATAGTACGTCTACGAACATGTACGTTCCATTTCAAAATGAAATAGTACGTCTACGAACATAGACGCTCCATTTCAAAATGAAATAGTGCGTCTACGAACATATACGCTCCATTTCAAAATGAAATAGTACGTCTATGAACATAGATGCTCTATTTCAATGAAAAATTACGGGTCTATGAGCTTGGACGCGCTATTTCTTCGTTCTTGGGGTATAACGCAAGGTTTTGAAGCTCATTCCGAATCTTGATGCTGTCCTTTTCAGACTTTTGTAGGAATCCCAGCCATAGCGTTTGGCTATTTCTTCGTGGCTCTGGATGCTAATTTCATACTCCTGTGCCCTTTTGAACTCGTCGGTAGGCTGAAAGCCTTGGGGACCTTCCTTCTTTTGGGTCTTGACGTATTCCTTGTACTCCTGGTATTTGGCCAGCTTCTCATCCCACTTCTCCTTCGCCTGCAATACACGCCAATGCAGGACGATGTCGTTCAGCCTCATGCCCGTCAGCAGCTGTACGGCAAACCACAGCGCTCGCTGATCGACGTCGAGCAGTAGGGCAATGTCTTCCGATTTGTGTGTCTTCGTCGTGCGAATGGCATCGATGACTTCATCAATGATGATTTCTCCTGTTGGTTCTCCTTTTCGATTGTAGAGTTCTTCCACACTTGTGAATCGTTTCAACTTATTCATAATTATTGTGTAATGATTTGATTTTTTGTTTTTATGCAACCTTTATTTATTTATCGTTTGAGTCTGCTTCGATGATTCTGCCATCACTGAGATGGAGCTTGAAGCGGATGTGTTTCTCCTTAGGCCAGGCTGGGAAGAGGATGGGTTCGCCCGTTTGGGTGTCTTCCTGCAGGAGCATTTCTTCGAGACCGATCAGCGCCGAGCCGCCCCAGTTGTGGTCGGGACTCCAGTCGAAGCCGGGACCCCAGAAGGCGGGGAAGCGATAGGGGCCATCCTGGAGTTTCTCCATGGTGAGCCGATAGGCATCTTCGGTGAGTCCGAGACAGGCTGCCCAGATGTTGTCCTGCTTCCAGCCTTTCGACGAGCGATGGGCTAGGGCAACGGAATCGCATTGGTAGGTATTCAAGGCTCGTTCATTGGCAACGTATTTGCCTGCTTTATCTTTCTCCAGTCTGTAGATGCGCCAGGGCCAGACGGGATAGAGTTGCGGCGTCTCGACATTGTTGATGCGTTCGTAGGCAATGGCTGGGGCGATGCACTCCTTGCCTTGTTGCAGTCGTGTCGGGATGGGAGGGATGCGCGAGGCAAAAGACTTGATGTAGGCGAGGTTGGCGGAGTCGCCCGACGCTTCCATATATCGGACGTAGTCGTGCGAGACACGTTGGAGTCCGGCAATCGTACTTGCGGAATTGTAGGTCATCTTGTAGGTCTCGCAGCCCGAACCTGGGTAGAGGATAAGGTGCCCATTGGCATCAAGACCGCGACGGCCGCGTTGGAGTGCCAGCTGCTGATAGTGCTCGTCGAAAAAGCGGAGGCAGGAGAGGATCATGGGTTGGTATTTCTCTATCGGGAAAGAAACATCATATCGCCATGCTTCCAGTGCCATTTCGCAGAACTCGAGGACGGTGTCCCATTCGTATTCGAGCCAGGCATTGTATTCGAGGCCCGGGTCGAACCCTGCGGGACGCTTTTGCCCATATTCGGCCGTGTTAGGCAGGCCGAAATTCTCAATCTGTTCGGTAAAACAGGCTCCTTCGTGATTCCAATAGGCGCGGGTGCGGATTTCGGCATTGTGCAGCAGCTTAGCGTAGAAGTCGAGCTGCGTCTGAAGCAGATCATAGTCGCCGCTCTTCAACATCCCCCAATAGACAAGGCGTTGGTTTTGTGCCGTGAAGGTTCCACCTCCCCATTTGCGGAAGTCAGGCGTGGGGTGGAACTTGCCTGCCTGGAAGCTTGCCATACTGGCGCTATCCACTTCGAGCGGGTCGAAAGCGAAGAGTCCTCCGTTGAACTTGGTGGGGTATTCGCCCCCGAAGTTACAGCCCAGCATGTAGCGGAAAAGCGTCACGTTGAACAGGGCTGAGCCAAGTTCGTCATCGTCATCGTTTGTTTCAAAGTAACAGCGGCTCATGTATTCTTTCCACCAGTTTTGGCTTGCCTTTCGGTCTTTTGATGGGTTGACAGCCTTTTGTGTCGTGGCTATCGATTGCTTCCATTCGTTGAGCGACGACTGCTGTGTGCAGAGTGTAATCACGAAATGGTGATGACGGGCCGTCCCGTTTGCCGAACCATACAGCCATTGGTGATAGGTGCGGCCGTATTCGTCCTGGGCTTCGTCGTCGCCAACAAAACGGCCACCCGACAGCGCTCCACCGAAGATACGATCCTTGAGCGGGTTGAACAGGTTGTCTTTCCAGGCGTCGAGCTGCTGGTCGTGGACAGTATAATCGAAAACGGTCTCGGCCTGGTTCTGATGGAAGAAGATAAGTTGAGAAGGGGTAGGATGGATACTGTCACGACGTGTGACACAACGATTCGGGTCGGCCTGCTTGGGCGCCAGCCATTTCCAGCTGGATTGCTGACCTTCGGCCTGTGTGAACGGTTGGTCCAGGGTGCGCCAGCTATGATAGCTCAGGATTGGCTGGGTCTTCCGTTTCGTATCCACTTTGACATGGATTACAGGTTTGAACACATCGCACCAGATGGTCACGGAGACATCGCCCTGCGAGAGCGTCATCTCTCCCGTTTCAAGATGAAGTGTCTGCGAGAAACCGCCCTCTTCCCAATGGACGAATGGACTCAGTTCGAAACGTCCCAACTTCAGCATCGTGTTGTTTTCGTCGAAGGTTCCCGACTGGGAAACGTAGAAACGGATGGTCCCTTTCGAGTCGCACCAGACGTTAAGACCCACGCCGCCGCCACCTACTGGCATCGAGCCTGCGGAATTAACCGAGGGCGTGCTCCAAGTGTAGGATGTCGTCATGTGTGTTTTGTCCAACTTTCCTGCGAGGGCAGGGAGAGTGAACAATGTGAGAAATGTGAATAACGTGAGGAAGGAGCAGCGTTTGAAGCAAATCATATTTGAGGGAGATGGTATATGGATGAATTGTTGCTACTGCCAGGAGAACAGAAGATGCAGCTGGTAGGGCAGGCTCCGGTCGAGGGCGAACTCCTGCAGCACGCCCGGGCCACACGAGCCGTTGCCGATACCGAGGATGGCACAGTCGAGATTCAGGATGATCTGCTCAGAGGCTTCGAGTTGATAGTCGTTGCGTTTCGAACCAAGTTCTTCGGGTGTATAATGAAGGGCCTGGAACGTGAATCCTGGGGTGCCGTTTTCGCTCCAAGGCGTACGGAAGTGCTGGCGTCGCGATTCCTCGACGGGGAGGGCCGTTATACGCAGGCCATGCCCCTTGGCATCGAGGAGGGAGAGTAGCATGGTGCCCAGATGATTGCCTCCATCCTGCGGTTTCGGATAATGGGTGTATTGTTCGCCAACGGTGCCCTTCCACAGTCCGAATTGTGTCTCGACGAGCCGGTCGGGATACGTCTCATCGGGGCCGAGGCCATACCAGACAAGGTTCTCGAGCTGTTTGGGCAAGGCGAGCTGTATGCCGAGACGTGCAAGGTCGGGCAGTTCGCCTTCGGGCCGATAGGTCTGGGTGAGTTCGATGCTTCCATCGGCATTCGTTTTCCATTCGGAGGTGACGAGGATGCTGCCCTTGGCATACTGATAGCGCTCGACATTTTCGGAAACTTGTGTGCGTGTAGGTTTGTCGAGCTCGTGCTTGGTCCATTCCTTGGCTATCCAGTTGCCGAACATCTTGTCGTTGTCCAATGGAGCACGCCATACCTGCAACCTTGCGTTGCCCTTGATGAGGTGGAGGAGCGAATCGGTGCTGAGACGGCGCGAGGGTTTGAGCTTTTGGGCCATCATCTCCGGACGCTCAAAGACGGGAATCTGCGTATTGTAGATCTCGTAGCCTGCTTCTGCCCATGGGGTGGCATTGCGGAGACGGACGCTGAGGTTCAGACGGACGTCGTTGGAAAAGGTTTTCTTGACGTCGGTGTTTGTGAAGAATGGGACAGGGAGCGCCACGGTGTCGCCCGGCTCGACGTTTTCGAGAAGATGTATCACGCGAGGTGTGCCGAAGGGCTTGCCATCCTTGACATATTGATAGGTGATATAGTAGTTGTCGAGCGTGGTGTGGTGATTGAGATTGACTACGGAGAGCGAGGGGAAGGAAGGTCTCGGTAACTTTTCGGGACGTTTTTCTTTCGAAGGACCACTAATAATTCTCACGGGAGCATAGACCTGCTTGACGGTGCGGTATTTGGCTGTGACGCTTCGGTCGCTGCGAATCACACCGTTCATGCAGAAGGCGTTGAGGTTGGGCTTGTCGCCAAAGTCTCCGCCGTAGAGGACGGCATCCTGCGGGATACCCTTTTGATTGCTGGTGGGGTAAAGCCCCTGGTCCACCCAGTCCCAGATGAAGCCGCCGAGCATGCGTGGATGGCTGTAGATCTCCTCCCAGTAGCGATCGAGGTTTCCGATGGCGTTACCCATGGCATGGGCATATTCGGAGGTAAGGACAGGACGATCGTCCACGATGCCGTCGAGAATGCCGCCTCGGAAGATGTCGGTGCGTTGAGCCAGGCTGAGGAGGCGCGTCCAGCGTGCATTTTCGGCACGTTCCTGATCGGCGTTCTCGTCCATGCCGGGATTGAGGTAGGCATCCTGCGTACGTGGATAGAAACGGGAGATCATATCGACAGTAGCAGGGTCGGGAGCATATTCGGGCTCAGAGTCGGGCTGTTGGCCGGGTAGGAGATAGCCTTGTGCTCCTTCGCTATGAACGGGGCGTGTCGGGTCGAAATCGTGGAGCCATGCCGAGATGGCAGCAAAGTTCGGACCATAGCCACTTTCGTTGCCCATGCTCCAGATGATGACGGAAGGATGGTTTTTGTCGCGTTCGGCCATACGTACGGCACGGTCGAGGAAAGCAGCATGCCACTCGGGTGTGGAGGCCAGCGTGCCGCGCAGTCCATGCGTCTCGATGCCGGCTTCGTCCATGACGTAGAGTCCCAGGCTGTCGCAAAGCTCATACCAGCGAGGGCAGTTGGGATAATGGCTGGTGCGAACGGCATTGACACCTGCCCGCTTCATGAGGATGATATCTTCGAGCATGCGCTCCTCGGTCATCACGCGTCCCAGCTTGGGGTCATGTTCGTGGCGATTCACGCCACGCAGACGGATGGGACACCCGTTGACGAGGAAGCGACCCTGCCGAATCTCGATGCTGCGGAATCCCACCTTTTGTTGCAATTGCTGCCGGATATTACCCAGACTGTCCTGGAGGGCTAAGGTGAGTGTGTAGAGATAGGGTGTCTCGGCAGTCCATTCGTTCACATTTTCCACGATGGTCTCCATGCGTCCGAATTTGCGTGGTCCGCGCTGCGGGAACCATTCGTTCATCAATCCTGCCTTGTGCTGCAGGTCGAGCACCTCGGAAGCATCGCATTGAAGGGAAGTGATTTCGAACCCTTTTTCATCGCAAAGCGTAGCCTTCAAGCTGCATCCCTTGACACAGTCCAATCCTTTTTCAATACCTTCGCTGCTGCCGTCCATGCCCTCCCACGCGAGCTCGGGATCGACTTGAAGCCGATAGGATACCTTGCCTTGATAGGATGAAGCCTTGCGATCGAGGGTGCGGATGGTTACATCTTCGATGCGAAGCGCTGGAGTGTGGATGAGATAGACGGAACGATGAACACCAGCGAGCCGCCAGAAATCCTGGTCTTCGAGATAGGCGCCATCGGAGTATTTATAGACTTCGAGGGCAATGGTGTGGATAGGGTTTGAGGGGTTTGAAAGGTTTGAGAGCTGGGAAGTGATGTCGAACTCGGCAGGTTCCATAGCACCCTGGCTATATCCCACTCGTTCTCCATTGACCCAGACATAGAAAGCCGATGCTACACCTTCCATGCGTACCATGGTTCGGCCACCATCGGTGAGCCAGGATGTCGGGACTGTAAATTCGCGGAGATATTGACCGGTAGGATTGCGCTCCTCGTAGGTTGTCCACGATTTGTCGGGTTCGGTGGTGACGTAGGGCGGATCGATGCGAAAGGGATAGCCTGCCGAAACGTAGATGGGGGTGCCATAGCCATTCACTTCCCATGTCGCAGGAACAACAAGGGGATTCCAGTCGCCTTGTTGACACTGGAATCCCGGTTGTTCGAATCCTGCAATACGTCCCTCAGGTGTGGGACTCCAATGAAACAGCCATACACCATCGAGCGAAAGATAGGAATCGCGGGGTGTATTGATGAAAGGCAAGAAGGAAGAACGTGCTGGCAGACGGTTGATTTGCAGCACAGAGACATCCTCCCAGTCGTGATGCACTCGCTGGGCCTCAAGCGCCGTGAAGGCAAGGATGAGGCCAAGGGTAAGTATGAACTGTCTCATGGTAGTATGTGTTTATCTCAAGAATCATTTTAGGCGAACAGATCCTTCCATTCGTAGCTGCCCGGCTTGATGGTCAGATGAGTGGTGGAAGCATCGAGACACTGCATCCTGACGATGCCGGGACCGATGACATTCGTGATATGGAAGCGGCTCCAGGACAACGCCTTGATGGCAGAATGTGCGGTTGCTCCACCCTCGATAACCAATTCGGTCAACTGCGTGGACTTGGCAATTCGCTGCGTCATGATGCCTGTCACCTGACGCAAAGCCAGGGCTCCTTCGCGTGTGCCGGAGCTGGGATAGGGCAAGGTGAGGATGAACGAAGCGGTCTTGCCGGTCACAACCTGTGTCTGCTTGAGGCGTCCCATCCATTTGTCGGCGGCCTCCTTGGGCGTCATCGTGAGTCGGGTGACGGCGTCGAAAACATCACGTGGCATGGGAATATTGGCCATGTTATGCCGACGTACGTAAGGCTGGCTGCTGAGGTCGATGCTTTGCGTACTGCCGCAGACGACGAGGGCCGGTCCTTTCTCGTTGAGGCCGTGGAAGACCTTGGCGCGTCCGGGCTTGCGGCCCAGTTCTTCGAGGAAGGCACAGAAGAGGTCGGCTGCACCTGCCAGGAGAGTGGGGATGCGGTTGTTGAGCGCCATCTTGGCCGTGCGGCGTACATCCTGGGCATCTTCGGCATCGCAGATGCGGAGGCGACTGCCGGGTGTAACGTCAATGGCAGCAGCCACATTGGCTGTGGTGGATGGATACTCCGGATCGCGACTGAAGTCGGTCTGGTCGATGGGCACGCCATTGATGAAGTAACGTCCTCCTCGGATGGTGCGTCCCATGCTTGGGTTGGCAGGCATGTAGATCACCTGTTCGTAGCGAGACTCCTCGACGAGCGCACGCAGCTCGAGGTGAACATGTCCACGAAGGGCAGAGTCGGTCTTCTTGAAAAGGTGCAGCACGTCGTCTTGCTTTGCCAGGGCTTGTGCACGCTTCAATGGTGTCATGGCCGCATAGCGTGCTTCAGACAGCTTGGGCAGACTCTGCTTGATAGCCTGGCAGATGCGGTGGGTCTCGTTCACAGCATCTTGCTCCGTCATGGATCTGGTATCAGTAGCAACAACAATCAGGTCGCTTACGGGCAGGTTGTCAGCGACATCGATAAGAAGTGAGGTCGCTAAACCATACGAATGACCAATACCTGCAATCTCAGCAGCTCCAGTCAGGTCATCGGCAATTACAATTATCATATCTTATTTTTTTAGGTTTCTGTCGAATTGTTTTATCAATCTATTCGTTCATATGAGCCATGCGGTAGATGGCCATGCGGGTGGCATAGTCGATGCTGCTCAGCAGGGCTTCTTCGGCAGCAATTCCCTTGCCTGCTACATCGAAGGCTGTGCCGTGATCGACGGAGACACGGATGATAGGTAGGCCCAGTGTGATGTTGACGCCCTTCTGTGGCAGCATCTTGCCTGTCGCAGGATCCCAGTTGAAGCCCAGGACCTTGAGCGGGATGTGTCCCTGGTCGTGATACTGTGCCACGACGCCGTCGTATTTGCCGCATTTGGCTTTCGCAAAGATGGAGTCGGGAGGAATAGGGCCTTCGATGTTGAAGCCGCGTTTTTGAAGCTCCTCGACGGCAGGAATGATTTCCTGGGCTTCTTCCCAGCCAAAGAGTCCGTTCTCGGAACAATGGGGATTGAGTCCGGCGATGCCGATATGCGGGTTCTCGATGCCAAACTGGCGGCATGCGTCGTAGATGAGTTCCGTGACTTCGATGATGCGTGCCTTCTTGCAGAGGTCACAGGCCTTTCGGAGAGAGACGTGGGTTGAAACATGAATCACACGCAACGGGCCATCGGCCAGCAGCATGGCATATTTTTTTGTACCGGTAAAGGTGGCGTAGATCTCGGTGTGTCCATCGTAGTTGTGGCCTGCCTTGTGGAGGGCTTCCTTGTTGAGCGGAGCGGTGCATGTGCCGTCCACTTCATTTACCATAGCCAGGTCGATAGCCTTTTTGACGTATTGGAAGGCGGCATTGCCGCATTGCACCTGTACCTTGCCCCATTCGAAGGTATTCAGGTCGATGAGGCCGAGATCGAAGACATCAGCGACACCGGGTGTGAATTGTGCCTCCTTGACGTCATGGATGGGATTGACCTTCAGGTCGAGACCCAGCAGGTCGATGGCCTTCTGCATGATGCTGGCATCGCCTACGATAAGGGGACGGCAGGTGCTGAAGATTTCGTGGTGTGACAAGGAACGGGCGCATATCTCGGGTCCGATACCTGCAGGGTCACCCATCGTGATGGCTAATATTGGTTTCATATCGGGTGTTTCTGGGAGGGGGACTAGATTTTTCTCTAGATTCAATAAAGCGAATTGTAAATGTCCACGGCATCCTGCAGGGAGACTGGCCGCGGATTGTTGCGGAGCAGGCGTTGCTGCTTCATGGCAGCCTCTGCCATCTCGGGCACGGCGCTCTGCGGGATACCGATTTCGGCGAGTGTCTGAGGGATGCCGCAGTCGCGCGAAAGTTGGGCTACAAACTCTACACCGCGCAGGGCTGTCTCCTCGTCGTCTGCTCCGGGTTCGCAACCCAGGGCAATGGCCACCTCGGCATATTTGTGGAGGTTGGCCGGCAGGTTGAACTTCATCACAGTGGGGAGCAGTACAGCATTCGAGAGACCGTGGCTCTTGTGGAACATGCCACCCACAGGATAAGCGAGGGCGTGGACAGCGGCCGTGTTGACGGGACCTAATCCAAGACCACCATACATCGAACCGAACAGCATGGCTTCGCGAGCTTCGATGTCATGACCATCCTTGACGGCGCGCAGCAAGTGACTGGCGATGAGCTGGATGCCATAGCGAGCATACATGTCAACGGCGGGATGGGCATACTTGTTGGTATATACCTCGATGCAATGGGTCAGGGCGTCCATGCCTGTCTCGGCTGTGACACGGGTCGGCATGCTGAGGGTCAAAGCTGGGTCAAGATACGCTACATCAGCAAGCAGGTGGTCGGAGATGACACCTTTCTTGCCGTTGTCGCTCTCATCGAGCAGGATGGCATTTGGCGACACTTCGCTGCCGGTGCCCGCTGTGGTGGGTACACAGGCAAACCATACGCCGCGATGCTTCACAAAGCCGATGCCGAAACACTCCTCGATGGTCTGTTCAGAGTGGAGGAACGTCGCCACAAGCTTGGCCACATCCATCACCGAGCCGCCACCGACACCAAGCACAGAATCGGCCTCGAACTCCTGTGCTTCGGCAAGGATGCGCTTGTAGTCGGCCACCGTGGGTTCGCGCAGAATCTTGGTCTCGACGAGGACCTTGACGCCATTGACGTTGAGTCTTTCAATGATAGGCTGCAGCATGGGTACGATAGGGTCGGCCGTGAGGAGGAAGAGATGGTTGAGGCCCATCTTGATATAATCGTCACAGAAATGGTCCATGCATCCTGTGCCGAACTCGATTCGCTTGGGTTGTTTCAATATGATCGGTTCCATACGGAGGGGTTAGGAGGGGTTGGTTTTTCTTTCTTTGAGGAAGCCGTAGATGGTGAGGCTGTCGTCGGCCTTGTCGCTGGGGAAGAGGAACGAAGCCAGATACCCCACGATGAGGACGATGAGGTGACTATAGACACCCAGCATGTATTTCGAGTGGGTGAAGTTCCAGGAACCCATGTCAATCAGGGCAGCCTTCGAACCGTCGGGCATCTTCATGGGCGAGGTCAGCGTGGCGTATGCCGTGAAGAGGATGCAGGCAATCAGACCGACATAGAGCCCCTTCTTGTTGGCGCGTCGGCTGAAAAGACCCAGGAGGAAGATGCCAACAATACCCGCTGAGAAGATGGCATAGAAGGCAAAGATTGTCTCAAGCACCGAACCGCCATGCGTCTGTATGTAGGCAATGGCGATGGCTATGACTCCCAGGCTGGCAATGACCACGGCCCAGCGTCCTGCATTGAGTTTCTGCCGGTCGCTCATACCGGGACGAAGTTTCACCAGATAGTCCTGTACAGCGATGGCCGAGATGCAGTTGAGGTCGGAATCGAGCGACGAGATGGCGGCAGCAGCGATGGCTGCGATGATGAGCCCGCGAATGCCAAGCGGCAGTTGTGTCGAGATGAAATGCGGGAAAACAGCATCCGCCTTCAGCAGCTGGCTTCCTGTTGCAGGGTCAATGACTGCGGGGTCGGGCGACAATTGGTAATAGGCCCAAAGCAGGGAGCCCACGAACATGAACATGGCCCAGACAGGTACCGAGAGGAAGACTCCGATAAAGGCAGCTTTCTTCGCTTCGTGGTCGTTCTTGGCTGTCAGATAACGTTGCACGATGGTCTGGTCGGTGCCATATTTCTGCAAGGCATAGAAGATGCCGTTGAATACCATCACCCAGAATGTCGTCTCGACAAAGTTCCAGTCGTAGGGCCCCACGTCAATCTTGTCGGCCTTCCATGCTGCGCCTACAATCTCGCTGGGACAATAGGATGTTCCAACGCCGAAAAGGAGGAAGGTGACGCAAAGCAGTCCGCCTCCGATGAGCAGGAAACCTTGCACGACGTCCATCCAGATGATGGCTTCCATACCGCCCAGGAGCGTCAGGACGATAATCGCCAAAGCCAATACAGCTACGACCAGATAAATGTCCACATTCATGAAGGCAGCCAAAGCCATCGACACCAGATAGAACACCGAGCCCATCTTGGTGAAATGCGTCAGTACAAATGCAATCGAACTGTAGTAGCGCGCCCCTGGCCCGAAGCGTCGTTCGAAGTACTCGTAGGTCGATAGCCTGATGATCGAGCGATAAAGTGGAACGATGATGCCGATGAGGGTAAGAAGTACAATGGGAACCATGAGGCCCTGCACCAGCAATACCCAGTTGCTGCTGTAGGCTGCTCCTGGATAAGCCAGGAAGGTGACGCTGGATATCAGTGTGGCAAAGATCGAGATGCCAACAGCCCAGGCGGGCACACGTCCGCTGCCTGTGAAGTAGGTCGAACTATCCTTCTGCCGATGGGCAAAGTAGAAGCCCATGACAATGGCAAGCAGTATGCTTGCGATGACGATGAAGTAGTCAAGCCAGTGTAGTCCCATGGATGGGGGATGATGGGTTAAGAGAGGTTAAGAGGGGTTGCTCACTTCGTTGTGCGCGAGCAGAGCTCGGAGCGAGGGGTTAAGAGGGGTTATGAGGTATTCGAAGGGTTAAGAGGGGTTCGGACTAACAACCTTTCTTAACCTTTCTTAACCTTTCAAACCCTTTGAACCCCTAATAGTGCACCACGCCTCTCGCCTTCATGGCGATTTCATTTTCTTCGGCTTCACTCAGTCGGGTGAGCGGAGGCAGGACGTCAGGGGTGCAGAGACCATCGGTCTGCATCATCACCTTCAGGGCGGTCAGTGACTGCCCCAGCGTTCGCCCAGCCTGATAGATCTTGGCGATATCGTTGGTGCTCACCTGCAGCTGCTGGGCGGTACCCAGGTCGCCCGATGTGGCCGATTCGTAAAGCTTGCGGAACATGCCTGGCGTAAAATTGCCCGTCGAAGGAACGATGCCATCGCCACCTAAGGTGAGCGAATAGAACGATTGGGCTGCCCAACCGCAGAAATAGCTGAAGTCTTCGCGGCTTTGGGCAAATTCGATGCAGAGCTGCATACGTTCCAGATCGCGTTCCGAATCCTTCAATCCAACAATATTGGGGTGGTCGGCCAATCGTTTGATGACGTCCAGCGGGATGCTCATGTGGGTGGTGGCAAGGATGTTGTAGATCATCACGGGAATCTTCGAGTAGTCGGCCAGCTGCCGATAGTAGTTCTCCATCTGTTCGGGCGTCAGCGCATAATAACAGGGAAGGGTCGCCACAATGACGTCGGCTCCGAGTGCCGTGAATGCATCCACCTGGGAGCGCTGTTCGGCGATGCAGTTGCCCGTCAGTCCAGCATAGACGGTCACTTTGCCGCCTGCTGCCTTCACGGCTGTCTCGACGAGCAGACGTGCGTCGGACTGACTCACCGAATTACCTTCGCCGGTGGTCCCCATCAGCAGAGGGTTCACGTTGCTTCCCACGAAACTGTCGATGATTCTTCCGACGGCTGCCGTGTCAAGCAGGCCTTCGGATGTGACGGGTGTCACCATTGGAACTACTACGCCGCAGTATTTCTTCGCTTTCATTTCCATTTTAAATGAGTTTCTAAAGAATTCAAGTATGTGTCAGTCTAAATTTTGAAACCTTGAGTCAACAAAATTTGTCAACTTGACTCAACAAAAAAGGTGCTTTTGCGGGGCAAAGATAGAGTTTTTATCTGAAAATACCAAATTTTTACGCATTTTTTTCAAAAAAAAAATTACCTCCTTATCTTTGCGGTATGAAAGAATCCCTAAAAACTGGTCTTGTGCTCGAAGGTGGAGGCTTGCGCGGTATGTTCACGTGCGGCGTGCTCGATGTCCTGATGGATTGTGGCATCACCTTCGATGGTGCTGTGGGTGTATCGGCAGGTGCTGCATTCGGAGTCAATATCAAGTCAGGTCAGCGGGGACGTGCCCTCCGCTATAATCTGCAGATGGCTGGCGACAAGCGGTATATGAGTCTGCGTTCGCTGCTCTTCACAGGCAACTTGTTCAATGCCGAGTTCTGTTATCATACGGTGCCTTGCGAGATAGACATCTTCGACGTCGAGGCCTACGCCCGCAATCCGATGGAGTTTATTGCTGTCTGTACCGATGTGCTGACTGGCGAACCCGTCTATCACGTCATGGACCACATCGACTACGATGAATTGGAATGGATACGCGCCTCGGCATCTCTTCCCCTTGTGGCACAGCCGGTGCATGTTGATGGCCGGGTGCTGCTCGATGGAGGGCTGACCGATTCCATTCCGCTCAAGTTCATGCAGGGAAAGGGGTATGAGCGCATCATTACGGTGCTGACACAGCCCTTGGGCTATCGGAAGACCTTATCGAAGCACATGGGCCTGCTGAAGCTCGCCACACGGAAGTATCCTAAGGTCTATGAGTGTCTGCTCAAGCGTCCCGATATGTACAATGCCCAGCTTGACTATGTGATGAACGAGGCGGCACAAGGCAGGACATTGATCATTGCCCCCACCGAAAAGCTCGATGTGGGACGTGTGGAGATGAAGCGCAAGAAGTTGCAGAAGGTTTACGACGAAGGATGCAAGGTTTGTGAGCAGATGCTGCCGCAGATCAGGGAGTATCTGAGGGAATGAGGGGGTCTCAAAATCTCACCCCATAGTATATGCGTCCTTTCCAGTAGGTGTTTTGGATGGAGAATTCGTCACTGTTTCCTACGCGATAGGTCTGAAGGACTCCCATCAGGCCAATGTAATAATGTCCGCGGGAGTAGATGGCACCCACACGGCTTAGGAAGTAGAGCTGTGCATTCTGCATGGGCAGCCGGTTGCGGACGGTTTCTCCCGTTGAGGGATCCTTCTCGACGCGCAAGGTATAGTTCTTCCAGATCATGAATGTAGGCTGCGCCGAAACGTGCAGGAGCCAGTGGTACTGTGTCACATAGTTGTAGGCATAGCCGCCCCCTATGGCCGCATGCCGCATGGTAATACTCGGGTCGTCGGGCATATTGTATTTCGTATCGCTGATTCTGCTCGAGAGCCGTCCGTTGTAGAACGTGGCTGCAGCTATCACGCTGCCTGCCGAACGCTTCTGGATCATCGTGTTGTTGAAGGCTGCCGGATAGGAGAACTTGCGGCCGTTGAAGACGAAATAGGTATTGACCGACATGCCATAGAGACGGGTATCCAGAATTCGTGCTCTCGAAGGCGCATGCCCGATCTTGATGTCGGTATCGAAGTCGCTGATGTTGGTGAAGGTCACGTCGGCTCCCCACCAGTTGTTGTAGAAGTTGATGTTGTATTCCTGGTCTGAGGTCTTGTGGAACAGGCGACGTGGGGCAAACGAGATGGTTAGCCCGATGCCTTTGTAGGACGCTGAGATGCCGACTGTGGAGCGTAGGGCAGAGTTCAATCGGATGGTCATCATTTCGTTGTCCTCCATCAGGTTGTGGATATTGAGGGTGCTTCCGAAGCCATCGTAGCGCACCTTCACAATCCAGTTCTGGCGAGGAAGCCTCACGTAGGCAGTGTCGGTGTTCACCTTCTGCTGGCGTACGGTGAGCAGACTGTCAAGGTGATGCCAGAACTGTGCCTCGACAGGAGTCGGGACACAACAGATTGTAATGATCAGGATAAGGAATTTCCTCGCGTTTATCTTGAACACGAATTATCGCGAATTGACGTTAATTATTCGTGTTAAGCAAAACTCAGCAGCGAAACCACCTTTTCGTAGTCCAGTTCGGTAAAGTCACCGATGACGTGATTGCTCAGTTTG